>Ga0208616_1000523_pt1 | contig 10155 bp, 12 predicted proteins | sample CryBogCBE16Oct07_FD_184575 | JGI IMG/M metagenome (GOLD analysis project Ga0208616, IMG submission 184575) | Freshwater microbial communities from Crystal Bog, Wisconsin, USA - CBE16Oct07 (SPAdes) (version 2) | ecosystem: Environmental > Aquatic > Freshwater > Lake | place: Crystal Bog... | reverse complement strand
AGATTCCCCAACTGCTTCTAAATAAGCAATCGTGTGGTCGCCAATAAAGGCTCCTCCATCAATAACGACATCGCCGGGATTTATATGCTCCAGAATGATAGGCAGAGAATACTGATCGTGGTCGAGTCTACCAGACCCAATAATCCAAGAAGAGATATGCGTATCGTGCTGAAGCACGGCTATTCCATTGTCTAAAATCTTCACGGCAAAAAACTAGACTTGACACTCCATCCGGTCAATCGTAATTTTCCCCCATCTACGGATCATACCCTAGATGGTGTAGCCACAGGAGATCGAACTTGTCGGGCCTCTGGTGAAGGATAGAAGCAGGGTACTCGCCGTCCTGCTTTAATAATGAAGAACCTCCTCGCATGGTTCTCTTATCACTTTAGTCCACCAAGTCAGACTAGGCTCCATAGGTCGTTCTATAGCCGAGAAAGTGCATAAGCTCAGTGATGGGCTTATCATGCCTTTTTCTTTCTTCCTTTTAACCATTTCCTTCTTTCTTTTTGAGTGCTGGAATATATGCTCTCCGCAGGAGCCCAACAACCACAACAAAACCATCATGGTATACAATCAGTACGAACAAAACCAACACTTCATCTTCCACGAAGCCTGTAAACTAGCCTCCTCCGGTGAAGAGTTCTCCCACCTAGTATCCCTCCTCTCCCCAGACTACTTCAAGAGAATGCAGATATATGTCCAATCTCTCCCTTACGAGGTGGCTAACAAAACCATCTTCGGTGCCGTACACTGGAAACAACAATCCGAAGCTAAACAGAGGAAACTCAAGTAGACTTGCAAAGGTTATCATTCTTGATAACTAAAGAGAGTAGAAACTTAAGTGTACCCGCTTTAGCGGCATAACAAGGTCATGTAACTGGGGATTTTTGGAAAAATTGTATAGGGGTGCTCTAGTAACAAGGGGGACGAACCCTGTCGGTAGCTAGGGGGTGCCCGTCAGACGGCCACGCCAAATAATAGATTCCTTAGTCATGTCCCGCAGAGGATCATAGTCCTCGCTTCGCTCGTCCATATCAATTGCTCACTATCGCTACGCATCAGCCAGCTATAATCTTCCATACCGCTTGTCTCCTTAACGTCCTCGTTGCCGCTCCATCTCGCCGTATCTCCGCTACGCTTCGCTTCCGTCGGATTACGCTTCCGCATTGCCGCTCCGGGCGGCAAGGCTATCACTCGGCCTTGTTAAGTCAACTGCGCTTGTATGATTGGTCTGTCATAATGCTCGGCTATAGCCTCGCCATCCATGCGCCTCGCTCCACTCGGCGTAACCATACTCAGGGCGTCCAATGACAAGCCCAACACATTCACACTCAACTGCGCCGTGTCACCCATACTAGGAAACACCTTGCTAGCCGCAGTAGCCAAATCAACCATCCTCCTAGAATTGTCCAACGCAGTAAAGCTGTCCATTTCAGAGAGAGCCTGTGACGACCTAGCCAACGCTCCAGCCATGTTGGTCTTGAATGCGTTAGCTGAGTTCTCCAAATGTTGTGCCAATGCGTCGGCACTTTTCGCAACGATAGTTACACCTTGGTTACGCTTCTCTCTGTGCATCTCGTCTAATCTATCCAACTTTGCACGTTCTTTCTGTATCGTTTTAGGTGTCTCCCATTTGTATCTGGAGGCCCATTGTTTGATAGTGGTATATTTGATGCCGTGGAGGTCTGCTGTCTCTTTTAAAGAGCCTGTTGCTAGGTATGTAGCCCTAACTTGATCTCGGTCAATTGCGAGTGGGTTTGCCATATATGTTTTTGGGAGTATGTAACATTGGTTACAGGGTGTCAATACTTGGGCTCTAGCTCCTTCGTCGCTTTGAGCGTGGTGTATATGGCCGAGCAAGCTCGGTATAATTATCAATGTATTGTGCAGTCCTGCGGACTGATTTATCGTGTATGTGTTTGGTTAGGTGTGTTTGTTAGAGAATGATTATCAGTCATTTCGCTCACGAGTTCGCTCAATGTGATATTCATTTCATGAATCAAATGTTATGCAACCCGTGTACGGGTTGTTGAATGGATCTGTCCGCCATGTTAGTGATGTTATATTAGTTAGTTTTATGTGTTGCTAAAGTCGCTTGTTAGGTGTGGCCACAAGATGGCTTCGCCCAGAACTAAAAGCGTGCCAACTCTAAAAAAAATCGTAATTGGCACGAAATTATATTTTTATTTTTTTTTATTATTTTATCGACTGCGGCACTGTTTAGGCTAGGCTTATGTGTATCGGAGCCCCTCGAGGCCAGCCATGGCGAGCAACTCCGGTAGGCTGAAAGATCGCAAGATACAATCCGCCCCCTATAGACGCATAAACGCAGGGGGGGAGGAGTTCGCTCTGATAAGCCTCCCGACTTTAGGCAGTGGTGTCGATTTACGACCGACCAGACTGCGGCAAATGGGGAGGACTAGCTCACCGGACGCAGTTCGCGCCTTTCTTAAAGTTCCTAGCGTCGACGGTAGCGGAGCGGGCAGAGATAACGCATGGCGGGTTAAAAGCCGCACTAGTATCAATCCTTTTAGGACTTGCGATCCCCTCACAGCCTAGCCAACCGAGCGGTTTAATCCCGTGAGTGACGCCTGCACTCGTTAAACAATAAGAGCGGCCCCCGGGCTTTATGGAGTCCGGGCCTTACTATGAGCGCGAAAACCTTGAGCAATCAAGCGAGCGATTAGAGTAGTAAAGTTAGGGCCAAGGAAGCATTGTCGGCCTCGCGCGGAGGAACGGCAGTGGACGCTTTAAGTCAAACCCTATGGGTTCCACTGATCAGCCATTAACACACAGCCGCCGGAGTTCTGGCGGTTGCAGTTAGTAGCTAACATCAACCAAAACTAACATGACAACTAACATTGTATCTAACATCGCAGTTTCCAAAAAAAATTTTCCGCCTTCGGCGGCTGGGGTTGTAACCCCAGACCCCGTTGGATTGCCTACTAGAGTAGTCAATCTTAAGAAAGGAAAGTGTGATGTTTTTATCGGTCGTCCTAGCATCTTCGGCAATCCTTTCTATATGAAAGATGAGAGTAAAAGGGACGATGTAGTTGATAAATATGTTGAATATTTTATGTTGAGAGTTAGGAAGGATAGCGAGTTCAGAAAAGAAGTTCTCAAGTTAAAAGGGAAGCGTTTAGGATGCTTTTGCGCTCCACGCCGTTGCCACGGTGACATCATCGCCCATTGGCTAGATTCTCAAAATTCTTAAAAAATTTCCGCCTTCGGCGGGATCAACCGGAGCTATCGCTCCACAACCCAAACACACCACCATGTCAGAATACATCAACTCAGAAGATGCAATTGCTCATCAGGAGTACATTGCTGAACATTACGTCGTAGATCTGGAGACAGGTCGCATCGTCAAACAGGAGGACTAACCATGAAAAAAGTCCTCACAACCACTTTAGCAATCCTGGCACTAGAAGCATACGTTGTGCTTCTAGGCTGGATGCTAATACGTCAGTAAACCCGAACCCAACAACACCACACAATGAGAGTACAACAACTCGCTGGCATGGCCAGCAATAGGTCAGTTGCATTCGCTACGGCGTATGCTTGCATGGAAGCTAATGATTGGAGCTATAGCATCTCCAGTCTCCCTACATACAAGCTTATGTCAGAAGAAGAAGTGCAGATAATACACGACACATGGAATAAGAAGCGTGGGCCAAAAAGCACAAAGCTTCCTAATAAATGGGAGCGCAAGCAGATAGAGTTCCAAGCCGCCCGGTCATTCTTCCAAATGGTTAAGAGCCGTCCAAAGATCAAAGCTATGCGTAAATGCATCAGCTTGCTGGATTGGTTCTACCAGTTCCAAGACAACCATGTGCCTCGTACGGAGCTTGGCAAGCTTATCAAGCCTGACAAGAACATGTGGTATACATTAGGTCAGTTTGTCGCAGAAAGAGAGAGAGCATTCATCAATGCTAGGATGCGTGGAAAAGTAGAAAAGCCGCTGTGCCAAACACTGCCGCTCTATGCTTGCTCCGGCGAGCTTGAAGCTGACACGATGGATCGTATCAAGATCCAACGTATCGCTGTCGCTCGTGGCAAATCGCATGAGATCCGCAGTCACACCGTCACTACCATGTGGCGTCATAGCGACTCGCTAGAGTTCAAGCGTGATGGCGGTGGCCAAGCAGAGACTACGTTCCTCATCAACGAGCCGTTGGCTCGTCTTGTTACAGGATGCGTCAGGACTATCGGGCGTCCCAATCGTAACGGAGGTCATATCCATATCAATTGCCAAGGAGACGAGGCAATTGGTAGGCGTGTGTTTGCCGCCTTGCGATTCCATCTCTGCTGGACTCGCTGGCTTGCAGGGCAAGCTCGGCGTCATCACAACTGGTCATCCATAGACAACGTGGCTGACACGTTCGATGACGGCCATGTGAAGGGATGCGCCCTCACCAAGTACACTTGGAACCGCACCGGAACTGTCGAGATGCGTATCTGGCCCACCTCTCACAAGGCAGAGGATTGGATCGGGCGCAGGGACATCATGCAAGCTATCGCAAGGTGGAGCGAGACGTTCTCGCCCATCGTGCATCCTATCAATCAAGAGACAGAGGCTATCGCATGGCCCATGTTCTTCCAATGGGCTAGCACTAATGCGCCTAAAGCACTGGTTTACGTTCTGAACCAGTTCCGCAAACGTGCTCGCTCGTCCGTACTAAATCCCGCAGATAAAGAAGCCGCAATCCGCCTCATGAGTGTATTCGAGCAATCTGGGGTAACGGTGCAAGGCTATCGCCGTCGCCGTCTCGTAGGTCAGTCAAACTAACAACCAACCCAACACTACACCACTATGTGCAAACTCGCAGGATGGACAAGCTCAAAGGAGCATCCGCTAACTAAACAAGCCGCAGATGACGCAATCTATGCGGCTCACAAAATCATCGCCACGACAGAGCGTGACGGCTTCGGCTACGCTCAATCTGGCTCAACGGGCCTTCGGGCAAAGTTCGTAGATCCAAAAGAGTACAAGGGCATTGACTGCCTTCCCAATCTCTACAAGAGAGCAGGGAAAGCGGCTGGTGCGTTCTCTACGGCTTTCCGCACTTCCGTAGAGGGTAACTATCGTCCTCATGGGTCGATGATTATCCACGGACGCACGGCAACCTGTGGCATCAGCCTTGAGAACGTGCATCCATTCCGGCGCAAAGGCTGGACACTGGCCCACAACGGCGTCATCGGGTACGATGGCAAGGGTGAGGGGCATGACAAGGTTAGTTGTGATTCCCAGCACTTGCTTATCTGCATGGCCGACAACACGCCTACGGAAAAGCGTAAAGAGGATCTCCGTGACGTTACTGGTTACGCCGCCTTCCTTGCGCTAAATCCGCAGGGCAAGATGTTCGTCGCAGTAGATGACACGGCACGGCTTTACGCTGGCATCACCAGCAAAGGCCGCTGGATCTTCGGCACTACCGAAAAGATCGTGGAGGCTATTGCCGATGCATGGAAATGCAAGGGAGTCACTGCCTATCCAATCGACGCTTGGACTTGGCTTGAGTTCGATCCTGCTAGCAATAGCGAACCGGAGTTGAGCGAGTGGATGCACAAGAAGGCTAACCAGCGTCAGCTTGGATTTGCCTCGCAGTCACTTGGTACATCATGGGATTCGTCCAAGTACCGCAAGACACGGGCAGGGCATTCACGCTACACCTATAGTAGTCCAACCGCCTATCAGGGCACGTTGCTATCTGCCGCAGAAGCAGAAGAACAGCGTGGCTTGATGACGGAAGATGAAGCAATCAAACTCATCGACTCTGGGATGCCAGACTACGAGGGTTATGAGGGCTAATGGGTGCTAAAACACGCCTAGTAGAGCAGATACTTGCTGTCATACTTGCGCTCTGGCTTTCGCTGTTAAGCGACTGCTGGAAACGCTAGAAATCGCGGGGAGCCGGCGGCATGAAGCCGCTGGCTCTCCCTTTTTTTGTTGCGGTTCTTATGGCAAGCTTTCGCTTGCTTTCCGGCTTTTGGGCTGGCAGTTGCCAGCCGTTCGCCTCTACTATGTTTGCTTGGGGTTGTCTCGGCCTACGGCCTCGGGGCCGATTTAGGCGGGGCGATTGGGACTTTTTCGGGCCTTATCGTGTTTAGGCGGGGCGATTGACTTATTTTGCTTTTTTCGAAAGATTCGTTCGTAGTTTTTGAGATAAGCCTCGCTATTGCAGGATCTTGGCGTATCTCCCTTTCCAGCACCAAGATAGATATTGCTCACTTCTTTGCAGTCTTTTTGCTGTCCCTAAACGCATTTGCAGTGGGCGCACCTTTGCTACCCGCTTTACGCATCTTCTCTCCCGATCCTTTCTTTATACGCTCACGCTTAGCGTTAATGTTTGCGTACAATCCTTGTTTTGATGATTTTTTCTTCATTTGGTTTTTTTGTTTTTTAGGCTTTTGCTGTAATGAGAATAGTCTGCATCTCCGCTCATGCCACGTTTTTTCCAAAACTCTGCTATACCACGGCGCATTGCAATGCAAAGGCCCATGTCGGAGCCTCCATGCCCCTCCTCCGATGGTTTAGATCGGAGAGGGGTTCCATTCATCTTCTTGCTAAACTCAATCACTGGATAGAATGCAAGATGGCTTCGGCTCGGCAGAGAAGGCATTTGTCCTTATCTTGCTCGTTTTCCTCCCCGTGGTCTAGCCCGTTCGTCTTGGCAAGCACGGCAAGCGTTAGATACATATCACCTAGAAGCGTCCACATTTCGGGAGCCTTGGAAAACAGCTTTGTGAACTTAAGGGACTCCTTAATGTCGATTGCATTGTCCATTGTCAAGACTACCCGGCCTTCAGCGTCCAGAACCGTGTCGGCATCTGGGCGTAGTGGGAACTGGAGGGGTACTCTGATGTTTGTCTGGTCAATGCCAGATGGGATGATGATACTCATTTTTATTGCTTGTTAATGATTGAAAGTATTTCGTTGTATTTTTTATCTTTAATTATCTTATGTTTAATAACATTTGATTTTTTAACAACAATAGTCTTATTTCGTTTTCTGAAATGAAACTCTGTTGTTTTGGGATTGGGTATGCTTTTCACTTTAAGCTGTATTGGGCTACTTTCTTTTTGTTTCTGGTGATGGTTGACGATTTGATCGACCAACCTTGATTCTTGAGTTCGTGGATACGGGCGGCTAACCGGAAGCATCCGTAGTTGTTAAGGGCTTCCAGCGGCGTTATGGGCCGCTTCATCATGTGGTTAAGAATCTTGAACGACTGCGATTTGTTGGTGTTTTTCACTGGTTGTAATAGTTAAGGATGCGGTCAATTTCGTCTGCGATCTGCTTGGTTTTGCCAAGTGAGTTCATCTTCTTGATGTCCTCAAGGGTGCGGATAAGGGCGATAATATCGCTCTGTAGGTCGGTTATGGATTGATTAGACATCTTCTCCCTCGGATTGTGCGATCTCTCGCTTTGTGACCTTTATGGATAGGTTATACATCCAAAGCTCAAACTGCTCCTTGTCATCCCGCCACTTTCGGGCGAGATGCTCAAGCATCTGTTGCTCAACATGGTGTTTGTAGCAATACAAACCCACGCAATAGGCTAGCACTAGGCCAAATCCTCCGACGCCGATTACGAATGCACTCATTTCTGGATAACGATGATTTGAGGAGCTGGTTGAGGGGCTTGCCAAACTTGCTTATAGTAGTTGTCCATAAGGGTTGTGTAAGCCGTTGGAGTTGGTTCGACCCGCACTGGAATGGCCTGTATTGCAAGATTCTCGTTAGGCAGGGCGATTGTATAGCGATAATCCGTTTCCTGAGCTTTGCAGGATGCGGCGATTGCGATTAAACAAATTAGATATTTCATATTGGTTTGGCCGTTAACCTCCGCCCCGTGGTTATGGACACGAAGCGGAGGCGTCACAACCCAGCGACACCACTCGCCGGAAGATTTTTAGAAGTTGATGTCCTCGTCGGAAATCTCGTTTGCCTTGGGAGCGTAGCTCTTATTGGCAAAAGCCTTGTTCTCACGCACTGGGCCAACCTTGATGGAAAGGAAGGGCTTGCCAGCCTTGCTGGTCTTTTCCCAAATGCTGATCTCCAAGTCCTTGCCGTTCACGTTAAGAGGGCCAGAATATTGAGGAGCCTTGGGGTTCGCATTGTTCTTGCGGAATGCGGCTCCGCTGTTGGTGTTGTCGTATGCCATATTAGGAGTTGGTGGTGGTTGTGGTTGGTGTTTCTTCTGACTCGTTTTTAAGGAAGCCCAGCTTATTGCAAAGCTCCCTGACCTCGTTTAGCGTTGCCTCATCAGCAACTTCGATTGCCTTTGTGAAGGCTTCGATGATTTCGTTTTTCATTGTTGTTTTGTTTACTTGCACTTCCAAGCCCGAAGGGACTTGTTGATGCGAGAATTGGGATCGTTCTTTTTCTTGGAGCCTGTCATCTTTGCCTTCATGCCCTTCATACGGGCGCAGAAGGAAGCCTTGCGTCCAGCCTCGGACTTGCTCTTGGGGTTGGGGGCAGGGGGCTTGAGATTGCCGCCATGCTTCTTGTTGTATGAGGCACGTCCCTTGGCGTTCAAGCCGCCCTTGGGATTCTTGCCTTCTTTACGTTGCCACGCTTCGCTCATTGGTTTGTTGGGTTGGTTGGTTATCTTTCCGTAAAGCACATATGGCTCTCTCGGAATGTGAGAGGAATACTAGTCCTTCCACACGCTCTGGCAAGACGAATATTCAAAAAATAATCGCCCTGCTCATTTCTTTCGATGACGAGAAAAAGATCGCAATCATGTTCGATTGCTCTTGACTCCCGACTTGCTCCCTCCGCATTGAGTTGCGTGAGGGCAATGATGGTGATGCCAAGCTCCTTGGCTAGTTGCTTGAGGGTTCGTGATGCTTCAGCCACTTGACGCTCACGGCTGTCCTTGCGGTCTGTGGGCGAGAGAAGCTGGATGTAATCAACGATCACAACTCGGCACTGGTGAACGGCGCACATACGGCGCATAGCGGCTCGTAGTTGCAATGGGTTCACGTCTCCCTCGTCTCGGATATAGATGGGGAGTAGTGATGCTTGCATGGCGGCTCGGCTAATAGCCTCAATGTCTCGCTTGCTTGGCTCCTTGCTCAATACGCCGATGTCAACACCTCCGTATGAGGAGACGAACCGATCAAACAATTCTCCGCTTGACATTTCCAGAGAAATGAATCCAACGGGATGTCCGGCATTGGCGGCTCTTGTTGCCATGTTGACAGCCATGCTGGTCTTGCCTCCCTTGGTGGCGGCTCCGATCACGACTAGCTGGCCTTTGCGAAATCCTCCGGTAACCTCATCCAAAGGCTTGAATCCGGTTGTGACCCCGATGAGCTTACCCCTGTTTGCAAAGATTTCCTCATATGCGTTGACTCGGTTGAATCCAACCTCCTTGAGAGATTCAATGCGACCTCGGCTCTCGGCATCTGCGGCAACGCTTACTAAAGCCTTCTGCACTATCTCGGAAAGCTCCCCTGCCTCTGCTGGATTCTTTGCTGACTCAATGATCCTCTCGGCGGCACTTATGGCTAAACGAGCCGTGTGCTTGCGGCGGAGGATGTCAAGATACTCACGCCAATTGGAGACTAGGCATGGAGATATAAAGCACTCGGAAATTACTGCTGGCCCCCCGATCATTTCGAGGGTTCCAGCGTTCTGCATATGGTCGGTTATGGTGACTAGATCAACGTCCTTTCCCTCCTTCCAAAGCTCCAGAGCGGCATCGAATATACGCCTGTGGTCGGGATGAAAGAAAAGTTTGTTGGATGCGTAGTCACAAGCCTCGTTGAGAATTGATGACTGCTGAAGTACGCAGGATAGGAATGCCTTCTCTGCTGGATCGGATTGTGGTGTTGTCATGCCTTCTTCTTCCGCTTTGGCTCTGGCTTTGCGGCTTTCAAAGCCCAGTACAAGTCAACTTGCTTCTGGAAAACGAACCACTCCTTTGATAGATCCTCTTTCCAAACCACCTCAAAGTCTCCTTCTTCCTGCTTCCCAATACGGACGATGGCGTGAGAAGTGATTTGATTGATTTTCTTTGTTCCAACAACCTTAACACCTTCGGGAATAATCTGGTATGGGCCAATTTTGATATTCTCTGTTTCTTCTTTGCCAAGTAGAATTGGAACTTGCTCTTGATTTTCGTTCCACAATGCGGCATAC
>Ga0208616_1000521_pt1 | contig 10191 bp, 9 predicted proteins | sample CryBogCBE16Oct07_FD_184575 | JGI IMG/M metagenome (GOLD analysis project Ga0208616, IMG submission 184575) | Freshwater microbial communities from Crystal Bog, Wisconsin, USA - CBE16Oct07 (SPAdes) (version 2) | ecosystem: Environmental > Aquatic > Freshwater > Lake | place: Crystal Bog... | reverse complement strand
TTTAATCAAAGAAGAAAAAAAAGTTTTACCAACTCCAAATAAAAGTAAATATGGTAATAAAACTTTATATGAAACAGTAAAATTACTTTCTGAAAAAAGAAAATTAAATGAAATTCATGATACAGTATTAGCATTAGCAATGACTGTTTTACCTGCTGGTGTAGCATTAGGAGAAGATTTTGTAAAAGCAGTCTGGAAATATAAAAAAGAAAATCCTAAAGTAAGCCTTAAAGATGCAATTAAAACTGTTTATAAAAATGGTGGAATTATGCAAGGTCAAAAATTTACATGGGGCAATAGTTTTAAAGATAAAAAGAAAAAATAATGATAAACTCTGAAAAAAGGAAAGTAATTGCTGAAACAATTTCAGCATTAAGAAAAAAAGGCTTATTGAAAGAAGATATAGATGCACATATAGAAGATAAAACAACTTATCCAATTCAATTGAATTCTGGTACTGATATTAAATTTGGTCCAGGTATAAAAGGTAGAGGAGGAAAAGGAAAGTCAGGTGTTGCTAAAATTCTTGGAGAAATTAAATTTTTAAGAATTGAAGGAGAATATCAAGCATTTTGGGTAAATATTAATGGGTATCTTGATATTATGTACGTTACATGGAATGACGGTGAATATGAAGGTGCTGGGGTTAATTCAGATGTTGGTATGGATGAAATTACAGGATATCCAGAGCAAAAATTAAAGATGATTGCAAAAAAATTCGGTGTTAAATATAAACCATCTATGTATTATGAAGATGATTTAGAGGAATCTAAAAAAATAGTAGAGAGTACAATTTCTTTATTAAGAAAGAAAAACTTATTGAAAGAACAAAAAATGGAATTACCTAAAAAAGGAACTCCAGAATGGCATAAATTAGAATTAGCTAAAAAAATTCTTAAAACTTATGATACAGGTACAGTTTGAATTATATGTAAAATCATATAAATTTTTAGAAACTAAGTTTTCTTGGATATACTGTTATACCCTCTATCCCATTTGCGAAAGCATTTGGGATTTCTTTTTTTAATATATTAAAAGCTCCATTAATATCAGCATTGATTTTTATTCCTTTCTCAGAAACAAACAATCCTCTTTTTACTCTATGTCCTTTGTAATTATTATGTTTTCTTATTATTTCATTGTCTAAAAAACTACATTTAGAAGTATAACTCTCTTCTCTTTCTAAAAATTCTATTCCTTCTAATGTTAATTTATAAGTACAAATTTCAATAAATTTTTGATGTGGTATTGAAACAAAATTTTGATTGTTCTTTTTGCCAATGTTTATTTCTTGTTTCCAACCTTCGTTGTGCCCAAAAATTACTTTACTAACATTGTTTTGTTTCAATTCAGTTACCATTTTCTTACTTGCTTTATGCAAATAATCTTTTATTTTGTTATTTCTTTTTCTTGTTAATTTTTGTATTCTTTTACTGCTTTTTCTTTGTGTTTTATTTCCTTCTTTATTTTTATAAAAAGGTAATTTAGATTGTAAATCTGCTTTCTTTTTATTATAATATTGGTTTATAGATTTTAATGGCTTCCCATTTATTAAAAAAGTATTACAATTATTTATAGCAACTGCTGCTAAGTTATTTAATCCCATATCTACACCTGCATAAATTTCAGAATCAACTTGGGGTAATTCTTTTTTCTCATAAATTAAATTAATATTATAATCTCCTAAATTAGTAGGTGTGATTGTAACTTGTTTAATATTTAATTTCTCTTTATTTTCAATTTTTATATTTGTTTTAGAAGGGTGAATTATTCCTTTTTTTAATTCTTTAATAGATAAAGTTTGTAATTCATAAATAACAATATTTCTTCCTTTAGTTTTATGTTTAAATTTAGGAATTTGTGGTTTTCCTGTAAAATTTTTAGAATTTTTATTATAAGAATTTAATGCTTTAAAAAAGGATTTATAATTAGTATCTAATTTCATTAAAGTTTGATTAGAAACTTTACGAGGTAAAGCAATATAATCATTTTGTTTTTCTTTAATCAAAATTTTATTTATAGCATAATAATTTAAGTAAGTTCCATCTTTTTCATATTGTTTTTTTACTAAATAATTAGCATAATTATAAAGATTCTTGGAAGCAAAACATAATTCATCACATTCTTTGTAGAATGGATGTTTTTTATCAATATGTATTTGCTTAACTAAATTCATTTATTTTTGTGTTTAACACGTTTTTATTTTTAATTATGGGTAAAATATTTTTTTTTAAAGTCTAAAGATTAAGTTCTTTAGACTTTTTGTCTGTGATAAAAAATAAATTGTAATAATTAAAAATAAAAGAATGAAAAAAAGAATTACGTTTAGTCAATCTTTTAATAAACAAGACAGAAGAGTTCTTATTGAAAATACCAAAAAAGCATACAAACAATATATTCTTGAAGTTGAAGGTGGTTTTGGATATTTAGAAAAATGTAAAAAAGATGTAAATCTACCAGTTTATCTTGTTGGAATAATTCAAAAAGGTGATGCCCCAAATAGAAATGGTCGTATATATCCATTTACAATTTTAAAGAAAGAATGTGAAAGATATATGAGAGAAGAAATTAAGGACGGACAGTCATATGGCGAACTCGATCATCCTGATCAAAGTCAAGTCCCTGAATTAAAAAATGCTGCTATGACTATGGAAGATATTTGGTTTAAAGGTACTGAAGTTTGGGGAAGAGTAAAATTATTAAATGCTTTTATGCCTGATAATTGTTATGGGAAATTAGCTAGAGGTATTGTTTTAAATGGGAAAACATTAGGTATAAGCAGTAGAGCTTTAGGAAGTGTTTATACTGATGCTAATGGATATGATGTTGTTGAAGAAGACTTAGAAATTATTTGTTGGGATTTAGTTTCAAAACCTTCTACTTTTGATGCTAATTTAAGGTTAGCAGAAAATAAAATTATTGGTAAAAGAAGTGGAGTTTTAACTGAACAAACTTGTTTTGGTAAAAACTGTAATATAAAAACTTCTAAACAAATAATTAAAGAAAGCAAGATTAAACAATTAACTGATGAAGAAAGAGTTTATTTACAATGTTTAGGTGTTGAAAAATTTTTACAAATTAAAACAAATACAAAATAATGATTAAAGAAATTTTAAAAAATATTGAAAATAAAGTTTTATTAAAAGAAACTTCTCATGAAATTCATGAACCAAAAATTATGAATAAATATGATGAGCCTGAAATTGTAAAAGTTATAAAAAAATTATTTGAAGGTTATAAAGGTTTTACTTGTACAAAAATCCAAGCAGTAGGAGAAAATCAATATTATAATATTGATGTAAGATATGATTTGGATGAGACTGAACAAGGTTCACTTGAAGACAAAAGATATTTATTATCTCAAGCAATGCAAAAATTTCGTTTAGATTTCTTTTCTGATATTTCAAGATATTATCCTGTTATTAACGCAAATGTTTCTGGTTATAAAGCTGAAAAAAATGCTAATACAATAGAATTTTATGTTACACTTTTATTATCTAATACAAATAAAAGAGATTGGTCCAATGGTGAATTTTATAAAGGAGATAAAAGAGCAAAAGATATTTTGCCTAAAGAAAAAATTAAAGAATCAGTAGAAAAAGATTTTAAAGCAGGGAGTACGGTATATCACAAAGAATTTGGTAAAGGAAAAATAATTCCTGATAAACACCAATATTGTAGAAAGACAGAAGTACTTGTAAAATTTGAAAAACCTTTACCCGCTAAATATCACGGTTATTCTGAAGATACAGATTGTTTTAGAAAAAGTGAATTATCTAAAGAATCTTTGGATGAAGAAAAAAGATTAACTAAAAATATAAAAAAAGATACAATGAATTTAATTGAAAAATATTCCCTTAAAAATATATTGTTTAATTTAGAAACTCAAGCAATATTCACTGAAGGAAGAAATGCAAAGATTGATAAAAAATATACACATTTTGCAATTGATAGAAAAACAGGCAAAATAATTGATGGTTGGCAATATAAGGATTTAGATCCTGAAGATATTGTTCATTATGCTAAAGGTGATTTAAAAGCTAGAGATATTCCTTTTTCAAGTGTAAAAATTTCTACTAAAAAAACTTTAATGAATAAAGGAATTAATCCTTACGAAAAATCTAATTGGGGAAATTCTTATAATACGGAATCAGATGAAAAATTAACTGAATCTGAAAATTGTATTTTACCTGATGGAAGTGGTTTTTCAACTATGACAACAAAAAAATTAAAAGAAGCTTCTAGGGCTAATTTGAAATTTAAAGGTAAAAGAAGAATTTTTGAAGATGATGATTTAACTAATGAAAATGATGGAGTTGAATTAACTCATGGTGAAAAAATGCAAGTGTCAAAACTTGCTAAACAACATATTTCAAATCAAAAAAAATATGAAGAATTACAAGAAGAAATTAATAGATTAGAAAGAGAGCAAGAAAAATTCCTTAATGATGAAATTAATCAAAAAATAATTGATATCTTAGAAAAAACAAAAGATAAAATGTATAAATCAGGTAAATTATTTGTAAAAGTTGAAAAATTAATTACTTATAAGAACTTCAAAGCACAACCAAAATATGCAGAAGTTGTAAAACAATTAACTGCACTTTGTCAAATTGAAAAATCATTAGTTGATAAAGTTAAGGAAGCTTGTACAGAAAGAAAAGAACCAGTTCAAAATATTGAATATAAACTTGATATTAAAAATGAATCTAAGCAATTAAAAGAAAATTTTAATGCAAAGAAAATTTTTGCTAGACTTAAGAATTTATTCTTTCCAATATATAAAAAATATAGCGACGCAATTACAAAATTAGAAATAATATTAAATAATTATTAATGACAGAAAAACAAAGAATTATAGAAAATACAATTCTTTTACTTAAAAAGAAAGGTTTGTTAAAAGAAGGAAAGAAAGAAATTACAAAAGATAATGAAGATGAGATAAAATCTGAAATGTCTTATTTATCAAAAGTAAACAGAAAAAAATTTCCTGCAAAATCTGATGATGAAATTAAAATAATTGCTGCTAAAGAAATTGCTAAAAGTATGGAAGTTAAATATCAAGATGTTTTAAAACTTTATACACCTTCAAGAAATATAAAAGGTTCTAAAAGTTGGGATAAAAAAACAGGAGAAATTAATATCGTTAAAGAATCTAGAAATAGAAATTTTAATTAAAAAAAAATAAAACACATAATTAAAAATAAAATTAAACAAATGGCAATCAATAATAAAAGAGTGAAACTTGAAAAAACACAAGTTAAAACTAAATTGAAAGAAAATCAAGATAAGCCTTTATTTGAAGACGATGATTTAGAAATGGGTGATCTTGAAGATGAAAATACTGATGATGAAATTAATTTTGATTCAGAAGGTGAAGATGAAGATGAAGATGGATTTGAAAACGATGATTTTTCAAGTGAAGATGAATTTTCTTCTGAAGAAGAAGCAGATGAGTTTGATAATTTAACACCTCCTCAACAAGAAATTTTTGATGATGAAGTTGACGAATTATTAAGCGCTAATTTAGAGCATGATGATTTTGATTCTGAAGAATTATCAGAAGCAGAAGACTTAGATTTAGAAGACGACGAATTTTCTTCTGAAGATGATGATTTTGAAAGTGAAGAAGGAGAAGATGATTTCGAAGGAGAAGATGACGATTATGTAACTGATCTTTTAACTTCAAGAGAATTAGAAAATATTATAGATTCTCCAGATTCTTTCCATTCTTTGGAAAATGAATTAGTCACTAAAATTGAAAATGAAGATAGTAATGATTTTGAAGATGATGAAGACTTTAATTTCGATGATGAAGACACTGAAGCATTTCCTGTTGAAGACGAAGATGAAGAGTTAATTGAAGAAGTTCTTGAAATGGATGAAAATGAAGAAATGGATGAATCTGTTGCTTTAGGTAATCTTAAAGAATTAGATTTTGAAAATGAATCACCTTCTAAATTAGAAAAAAGACCAGGTAGTGTTTCAAATACTGGTAAAGGTGCACAACAAAAAACTGGTGGGTCTTTAAAGAAAATGCAACAAGAATCAATTAGAAAATCTAAAATGTTAGTTGAAGCTGCTACAGAAATTAAAAAAACTAAAATAGCAGCTATTAAAAAAAGCAAAGCATTGAATGAAGCTTCTAAAGCAATTTTATTGCAAAAAAATCAAATTTCTAAATTAAGATTTGAGAATGCTAAACTTTTAAGAGTAAACGGAATACTTGCAGCAGTAGGTGGAAAATTAACAAAAGAAGTAAGCAAACAAATTGTTGAAAGTTTTGCTAAATGCACAAACGACAAACAAGTTAAAACACTTTATGAAAAAGTTGTTAGGGCAATCAAAGCTAAATTGAAACCTTCACTTAATGAATCAGTTAATAAAGTTAAAACAAACGTTAAAACTTCTAAAACTGTTTTAAAAGAAAATAAATCTGGAAAAACAATTGATAGAGAACAACAAAGAAAAGATATGTTAATGGGTTTAGCTACTTCTAATGACGCATATTATTTTTCATAATAAAAAAAATTTTACAATAATTAAAAAATAAAAAAACAAACAATGAAATATTTGAAGGAAAATATAGAACAAAAAAATCTTGGAAGGTTGATAGACCAAGATGAACAAGCTCGTAGAACAATTCTAGTTGAGGCTTGGAGAAGTACAGGTTATTTGAATAAATTAAGAGGTAGAGATGTTGGTAACATGGCAGTACTTATGGAAAGCCAAAAGAAACAAATCTTAAAAGAAAACAACACTACTGCTGACATGGCAATTTTTGACACTATCGCTATTCCAATGATTAGACGTCAAAATGCTTTAATGGTAACACCGAATTTAATTTCAGTACAACCATTAAGTTATCCATTCGGTTTAGTATTCTATTTGGATTATAGAGTTTCTAATACTAAGAATCCATTACAATCTGATTACTTAGGAAACACAGGTGTTGCAACTGATGGTACAACAGCACAAAATGGTAATACATTTCAAAACGTTTCAGGTTATGACCAATTTTACAACAATGCTAATTTTGATTTATCAAAAGGACGTTCAATTGCAAGAGGCTGGAACGGTAGTAGTTTCAACAACACTTCAATTGGAGGTACAAATGATACAAGTGCAGCAGCTAGTTTTACAGCAACAGCAGATTTATGTAGTACTTCAAATGCAAGTGGAACAGGTGCAGCTCAAATTGCAATTGTAGATTTTGATTTAAGTGCAGTAGGTGGTGCAGGTTTTACAATGGACCAAGCAGCAAGTTTACAAGTATATGCTTATGCAGGTTTAACTGCTGGTAGTGGTACACTTTATACACAAAACACTGATTTCTTTGTACAAAGAGTAAATCAAAATTTTGGAACAGATATTTTCTCAACTAATAGAACTTCAACAGGTTTAAATACTTCTACTTCAGGAAGAGCAGGTGGACCAGGTAATGGGGATAATAAATTACGTTTAAGAATAATTCCAACAAGAGATGGAATGGGAACTAGAAATGCTGACCCAACATTAGATGGTAAAGTTACTTTAGTATTAGCTTGGAAAGAATATTTAAGTTTAGAAATGTTCCCAGCATTTAGTTCTGAATTGAAATTAGAGATTGTACAAGTTCCAATCACTACACAAATTCATAAATTAAAAACTGCTTGGACTGTAGAATTAGCACAAGATTTAATGTCTTATTACGCTATTAATGCAGAAGCTGAACTTTCACAATTGTTAGCAGAACAAATTGCAGGTGAAAAAGATAGAATGATAATAAGAGAATTAGTAACTCTTGCTGCTCATTTTGAAATTTGGAACGCAGATTTTTATAATTCAGTTGACCCTAATCCAGCACATACAGTATTTAGAGGTATTGAATCTGATTATAACCAAGGTTTAGTTCTTGCAATGAATAGAATCGATGCAAAAATTAGAAAAGCAACTAAACAAGGTGGAGCTAATTGGATTTTAATTAGTGCTGAAGGTGCTAGCAAATTAACAAATTTACAATCATACAAACCAACAGGTATGGATGATGCAGGTACTAAATTCGCTCTTGGAGTTGAAAAAATTGGTACTTTAGAAAGTAAATATACTGTTTACGTCGATCCTAACTTACCTGGTAATATTTGTTTAATTGGTAGAAAAGGTACTACATTCTTCGATACAGGTTACGTTTATGCACCTTATATTGAATATATACTTTCTCCAACAGTGATTGAAGACCAAGATTTCAATCCAAGAAAAATGATAAGCTCAAGGTTCGGAACTAAAATGTTAAATAACAGGTTTTATGGAGTTGTTTACATGAAAGGACTTAGTAGCTTTGACGTATTTCAACCAGATACAGTTAATAACTCTTAATTTAAGGGTATTTTATAAAAATTTAAAATTAAAAGTGGAATTTAAAACATTCCACTTTTTTTATGACTCTTCTTTTTATTTAAAACAAAGGTAAAGAGAATTTTATCTACTTTCCAAATATTTTTTATAATTTCATATCTTTTAAATTTTCTAGGTTGAATTTAATTTTTTGTTTTTCTAAATCTGTTAATATAAAAAATGATTCATAAAAATTCATATAGAGTTTAGTATATTTTAAAAGTTTTTCTTTACCATGTAATAAAACATATTTTTCAAATTTTTCTTTAGAAGTAATGATTATTTCTTTATTAAAATTTCTTTCAGGTAGATAATTTAATGTCAAAACATCTTTTAATGAATTAATATTTTTATTTTCTCTTATTCTAATTAATTGATAATTATTTTCTTTAGCTAACTTTTCTTTTTTAATATCATTAACAATAGAATTAATTTGAGTAATATCTAAATTAAAAATTTTATCTGGGTGGAAATATAATCCATCTACTTCAATTAAAATATTTGTATTAGGAATTAAAATATCAAATTCATAATTGTTTATTTTAAATTTTATTCCATTCAATAAATTTCTTAATTTAATTTCATATAATGAATCTTTCTTTTTCTTTTTTAAGAAGCATATATTTTCAACATTGTATTTTTCTTTAATTGTTTTATTTCTTTTTATTACAGCGTTTTTAGAAACTTTTTTATTTGCTAGAGAAATTTTATTTTTAATAATATTACTTTTTGCAGGATTTATATTTCCATACAATATTAAGTTTGTATTTTTAATTTTTTCTTTGGAAGTTTCAAAAGAATTTTTAGTATTATATTTTTCTAAAAATGTTTTTATTTTTTTAGATTTAATAGTTGCATTTTATGAAATATTTTCGACACCATAATTTTTCTTATTAGTATCTATAATTTTATTTTTAGTTTCAATAGAATTCATAGAACATTTATTAATTGTGTAAAATAATATTTTACAAATATAATAAAAGAAAATAAAAATACAATAATTAAAAATAAAAATGAATAAATTTTTAACTTCTAAAGAATTAAAAAATATCTATAATGTTTCTACACAAACTCTTTATAATTGGAGAAAATTTGGTAAATTAAATTTTATTAAAGTTAATAATAAGAAAATTCTTTATGATTCAAATAATATTATTGAACTTTTAAAACCTAATGAAGAAAAAATTAATATTATTTATGCAAGAGTTTCTAATACTAAGCAAAAAGAAGATTTGATAAGACAAGAAGAAATTTTAAGAAATTATTGTGTAAATTCTGGTAATATTTGCCATAAATCTATTACTGATATCGCTTCTGGTATGAATGAAAATAGAAATGGATTAAATGAATTAATACAATTAGTTATAGAAAACAAAGTAAATAAAATATTTATTTCTTACAAAGATAGATTAACAAGATTTGGTTATGGATATTTTGAAACTTTTTTTAAAAAATTTAATACAGAAATAATTATTCTTAATTCAACTAAAGAAGAAGATTTTCAAGGGGAATTAACTAATGATTTAATTTCTATAATTCATCATTTTTCTATGAAATTATATTCAAAAAGAAGAGAAACTTTAAAATTATTTAAAAAAGAATTAGAAAAAGAATGCTAACTTTAAAATTAAAACTGAAAGAAAATATAAATATTACAAATTATTTGCAAGAATATTCTTCTTGCTTTAGAAATATTTATATGAACTCAGAATTAATTTTAGACAAAGATTTTCATAATCTTTTACAACAAAGGTATCATTTGTTAGATAGTTGGTTTATACAATCTTGTAAAATAAATGCAGAAACTAAAAGAAAACA
>Ga0208616_1000518_pt1 | contig 10220 bp, 19 predicted proteins | sample CryBogCBE16Oct07_FD_184575 | JGI IMG/M metagenome (GOLD analysis project Ga0208616, IMG submission 184575) | Freshwater microbial communities from Crystal Bog, Wisconsin, USA - CBE16Oct07 (SPAdes) (version 2) | ecosystem: Environmental > Aquatic > Freshwater > Lake | place: Crystal Bog... | reverse complement strand
AATGGATAATACACTATGCTACGAACGTGGGAATAGAGGTTCGATTCCTCTTATCGGCTCCAGCTTAGTAAGAACAAAGTCTTTCTTTTTTGAGTGATCGAAAGAAGGAGTGAACTCTCGTTCAGTAGTCCAAGATTTTTTTGGACTATAAGGTTTTTCACTGTGTTTGTACAGTAGTTCAAATTCAGTATAGCTTGTATCGTATTCCATACCGTATTTATTTCTATGGTGTCATTAGTGTAGTGGCCTGCACCCTGCTCTGTGAAAGCGGTAGTACCGGATCGATACCGGTATGACACCCCAAACAATGCCTCGGTAATTTAATGGTAGAATGCCCTCCTTACAAGTGGGATATGAGAGTTCGATTCTCTAACGGGGTACCAATTATGCAACTTTAGCTGATGTGGTCATAGCGGCGGTTTGAAGGTCCGTTGAACCAGGTTCGATTCCTGGAGGTTGCACCAAGTTTTGTAAGTGTCAGCAAGAGAATGTCACGCTAATAAGGCTTCTTCGAAGGGCCGAGGTAGTAGAAGGTAAACGGGTTCAACTCCCGGCCGCCCGGAAGGACGGAAGCAAACAGGTTGCTAAACTGGACTAGTATCCCAAGTGACGAATCTTGACCCTGCCGGCTTTATTACAAGGGAAAATGGTAGCGATATGAGGGACGCTACGACTTACAAATTCAACAGACCCCCGCTTTTGCCATGATTGTGCGGTGAACAATCTGGCACTAATAAATAAAATTATTAGTAAAAGATTTAAGGTGTAATAGTGTTCCGCAAGGACTACAGTGATTGCCGGAAGCGTTCATTGAGGAGAGTTATAAATTCTAACACTGATTGACGGATAGAGTGAAGCAGGATTTACAGTCCGGGAGCTACACAGTTGATCATACATTCCACGTTAGGCGAGACCAAAAGAGCGGAACTGTAAGTGCCGGGTCGCCATTGCTATTATTAGCGAACCAAAACTCTGTGAATCTTTTACTAATAATTTTTAAAGGGTTATTATGTCGATTGAAGGTTGGTTTCCAACTCCTATATATCATAGTATGATACAGGATCCTGAATTTACACAAATTCAAAATGATTTTGCATCTGTAGTAGATGATTTAGAAAAAAATATTGGATTTCAACACAACCCAGGATGGTTGCCTAATACACATAAACTTTCAGATACAACCTTTACAAAGAATTTAATCGAAGAATATAATTTAAAAGCGTTTGCTCAAGAATTAGTAAAACATGTTTCAATATATGCTAGACAATTAGGATGTCCGCCGAGTAAAGTATCAGAATTTAAAATTGTTCAGTCTTGGATGACAAACACAAGTCCGGGAGAATATGCACATACACATAATCACGGAAGTGTAGATATTTCCGGCGCATATTACTATAAGACAAATGGCCATGATGGCAGTATAACTTTCATGAATCCTGTGGCTCAATTTTCAACATACTTGTTAGAACATGTACCGAACGATGTATCTTATGCTCCGGAGAATGGAAAAATTATTCTTTTTCCAGGCTGGTTAGATCACGGTGTTCCTGAAAATAAAACTAGCGATGATCGCATAAGTGTAAGTTTTAATATTAACTTTAGAAGACCAGAATTTTAATGCGGGATTAGTTTAATGGTCAAACGAAACCTTGCCAAGGTTTAGTCAGGAGTTCGATTCTCCTATCCCGCTCCAAACAACACACTCCCCAGATTGGGGAGTTTTCTTTTATACCCCCATGGACAAATTGGTAAAGTCGACTCTCTCAAAAGGAGTAGCTCTCCCTGTTCGAATCAGGGTGGGGGTACCACAAACAATGCCAGCGAGACTTGGAAGTCAGAGAGGTCTTATAAGCCTTTTAGCGCCAGATTAGCGTTCTTGAGAGGGTTCGATCCCCTCCGCTGGTACCAAAATATATTTTGTCAGTTTTGCCAAAATGTATAGACATGGTATTGTAACTGTACTATAATAGACACATACTACGAAACATACTGTTTCCTAGGATGGATACAGCAACTTTTACTATACATGAACTGCCGTAATAATCGTCGAAAGACGTTAAAGGGCTAGTGCTAGTAGAATACTAGATAGTGCTTGTAGAAACAAGATAGTAGTCGGTATAGAAAAATCCGAATAGACTGATGGAACTTGAACCGATATACTGGGGATGGGGATTAGTCGATAAACTCTTACCGTTCCGCCCATCCTGTTAAATTTAGAATGTTAACAGCAACTTTAATTTTTCAAGCATATCGAAAAGAAAACACATTCTGTTAGGAGACACACATGAACGCATTTGTAACAGCAGTAGCAAATCAAGAAGCCCGTACCGCTAATGGTATGAAGGCACGTAAGTCAACAGTCAAGGCTACAGTTGACTTGTTCTATAACATTGGCGCAAGCCGTGGTAAGGACATCACAGGCGCTTTTACAGCGGCCTATGTAGAAAATTCTGATGTAGCACTACGTATCGCACAATGGGCACGAGATGTCCGTGGTGGTGCAGGTGAACGTCAATTGTTCCGCGACATTCTAGTGCATCTAGAAAAGCGTGACCCAGACGCCGCTTTGGCTCTGTTGAAGAAGATTCCTGAAATCGGCCGTTGGGACGATATCTTTGTTTTCCAATCACCAGTGCTAAAGTCAGCCGCTTATACCATGTTGGGCGATGCTCTACGTGCTAAGAACGGTTTGGCCGCAAAGTGGACTCCTCGTAAGGGTCAAATTGCCGCTGAAGTTCGTGCCTTTTTTGGCATGACTCCAAAGCAATACCGTAAGAGTCTTGTGGCTCTTACAAAGGTTGTTGAAACCCAAATGTGTGCAGGAGATTGGGATAACATCAACTTCAGTCACGTTCCTTCTGTAGCATCTCGTATCTACAAGAAGGCATTCAACCGTCATACTACAGCGTTCGCTGAGTATGTTGCCAAGTTGGTAAGTGGTGATAAGACTGTTAAGGTTAACGCCAACGCAATCTTCCCACATGACGTGTTGAAGGGTGTAGCACACAGCTATACCAAGCTAGACAAGACAGAGACTGACCATGTGATTGCACAATGGGACGCTTTGCCAAACTATGTAGGTGACGCAAGTATCCTACCTCTAGTTGACGTATCAGGTTCTATGACTTGCTCTGCAGGTAAGAACACAAGTGTACGTTGTCTAGACGTTGCGGTTTCACTAGGTTTGTACCTAGCAGACAAGAACAAGGGTGTGTTTAAGGATACATTCTTGACTTTCTCTAGCAAGCCACAACTAGTTACTCTAAAGGGTAACATTGTTGAAAAGTGTGACCAAATGTCGTCAAGCAACTGGGAAATGAGCACTAACTTGCATGCCGCTATGGACAAGATCCTAAGCGTTGCAGTTAAGGGTAATGTACCAGCTAGCGACATGCCAGCCATGTTGCTAATCTTGTCAGACATGCAGTTTAACCAATGCGCCAAGTATGACGACAGCGCAATGCAAATGATTGAACGTAAGTTCGCAGATGCAGGTTACAACATGCCACAGATTGTTTTCTGGAACCTAAACAGTTCAGATAACGTGCCTGTGAAGTCAGACAAGAGTGGTGTCGCATTGGTAAGTGGTTTTAGTCCATCAATCATGACTAGCTTGCTAGCCGCTGATTTGGATCAATTCACTCCAGAAGGCATCATGTTGAAGACTGTAATGAGTGATCGTTACGCTCTATAAAGTTTAGTGGGTGTACTATAACACCCACACCTAATTTCTAAGCCCTGTCTGTGTACAGGGTTTTTCATTTGCTCTTGTAGTTAAATGGGAGAACACTACTTTGGTAAAGTAGAAATTCAAGTTCGATTCTTGACTAGAGCACCAAGAGATAGTATAATAGATTTAACTGGCTATAGTATAATGGATAATACAATGAGCTTCTACCTCATGAATGTGGGTTCGATTCCTGCTAGCCGGACCAAACAATCGGTCTGTAGCTCAGTGGAAGAGTTCTGGTCTTCGAAACCAGCTGTCGGGAGTTCGAATCTCTCCAGACCGGCCAGATATTAGTTGACAATTGTATTTTATTAATATATAATAAACACTTGTTAGCAATAACAATCGTTCTTTAAAATTTAAAAATGTTTTGCCCCGATGGTGGAATTGGTAGACACGGTGGTCTTAGAAGCCACTGCTTCGGCATCCGAGTTCGAGTCTCGGTTGGGGCACCATATAAAAACACATTAAGCAACACCCGACATACTGGGATAGTAAGATGGCATTGCCCTTAGTGTGTTTCTATATGGAAGTGTGGCAGAGTCCGGTTTATTGCACCTGTCTTGAAAACAGACGACGAGAAATCGTCCGTGAGTTCGAATCTCACCGCTTCCGCCAAGTTTTTAGGATGCGTCCAGCAACTTTATAATTCAACTTGTAATTGAAAAATAAGCATCCTGTTTTTTATTGGGTCGATGATGTAATGGCAGCATAGCGGTCTCCAAAACCGTTTGTTGGAGTTCAAGTCTCTATCGACCCGCCAAATTAATTGCGAGTGTGGTGAAATAGGTAGACACAACAGACTTAAAATCTGTCGGGGGAAACTCCATGCCGGTTCGATTCCGGCCATTCGCACCAATTACTAAGGAGAGCTGTATGTCAACACCAAAAGAAACACTAGACAAGGCATACGGCAATATGCCAAAAGATATTGGATTTAATATAGATTGGGAAATTTTGCCAGGATGGCGAGGTTTTAAATACTACTGGTATAAATTAATACGTAAGATAACAAGATAACGAACATGGAGCGGTGGCCGAACGGTAAGGCAGCGGATTGCTAATCCGTACAACGCTTAATCGCGTTGACTGGGTTCGACTCCCAGTCGCTCCGCCAATATTTAAAAAGAGAAAACATTATGATGAAACCAGGTAAGACTTTTAATCTAAGCAAACAAACCAAACGTTCAATGGCTACGTTTGTTAAAGCAGAAGATCGTAATCAATTTAAACGTATGATGATTGATGCACAGCTATGTAGTGAAGTTGTTATCAAAACTCCTACAAGAGATAAAAGTGCGCCACGTGGACGTACTGGATATCAAACAAATGATACCGGTACTGCTAGTACAAGTGTTGGAGAATAATTATGTCAAAAAGTTCAACAACTTATAAGAGTGGTAAACTTCGTCTAGGCCCACTAAGTCTTTCCCAATTAAAAGAAATGCTAGAAAAATCAAGTAAGCCAAAAGAGAAGGCAAAAATTCTTAATCGTGTTAAAATACTTGAGAAGAAATTGCAAATCGGCAAGGCAAGGGTAGTAGAAACATTTAAGTAATATTTTTGCCCCTTTAGCTCATCTGGTAGAGCAACTGATTTGTAATCAGTAGGTGGTCTGTTCGAGTCGGACAAGGGGCACCAAAGAACCCCGGGCACCTCTGCCCGTTATACAAGAGGTGTGGGGAGATCACCATAGAAACCTCCGGGCACATGCGGATTTGGCCCGACGTCCCTATTTAAGGGATCCGACAAACTATCGCAGGTTAGGTACACTGCCTAGCCAGAAGAATAAATGGTGTGGACAGCGTAACAGCTCAGTCTAGGGCCTATGTGGTGTAGGTAGCTAGACATTTATGCGGGATTAGTTTAATGGTAAAACAGCAGATTTCCAATCTTCGGTCAAGAGTTCGATTCTCTTATCCCGCTCCAGAATAAAATTATGATAACTTATTACGAAAATTATCTTTACGCATTTGAAACTAGCACTATCGACAATTCAGTGTTAACTGAAAAGTGTCTTGAAATAGAACAGTATCTTACAAATATTTTTCCTCCTGTAGATGTAACTTGGTATGGAAATGCAGTAAGCGCTCATAATGCAAATTATAATTTATTAAGTTTTCCTATTAAAGAACTTAGTGATGTATATCACTTGATACAAACAAATGTAACACCATTGTTAGATGCTGATACAACTTATGTTATCAAAAGTTGGATGAACGTATATCGAAGTGGAGAATACGTAGATTGGCATAAACACTGGCGTCCTGAAAGTCGTGTGTGGCATGGTTTTTATTGTGCTAATGTAGGCGACAGTGCAACTTATTATAAAATTCCTGGGTCTAAACAAGTTATTACAGTTCCCAGTAAAGAAGGATTATTAGTAGTCGGAAAAAGTGAAGATGACGAGCATAGAAGTTCAATGTGGAATGATGAAACTAAACCTCGTATTACATTGGCTTTTGATATAGTGCCTGTAGAATCTATTAATAACCGATTACGATTTGGGCATTACATGCCGTTTAAGCAATAAGAGATATTCGGAGTGTAGCGCAGTCTGGTAGCGCACCTGGTTTGGGACCAGGGGGTCCAAGGTTCGAATCCTTGTACTCCGACCAATTTTTATAAGGAAGAAAGTAAATGAGTCAAGTAACAGCAAGTCATATTTTAGTAGAAACACAAGATCAAGCATTAAAAATTCACGATGAATTATTAAATGGCGGAGATTTTGAAACTATTGCTAAACAAGCTAGCAAGTGTCCTAGCGGACAAAAAGGCGGTGCCTTGGGTACATTCGGCCGCGGACAAATGGTTAAGCCATTTGAAGATGCAACTTTTGCATTAGAGCCAGGTCAGCTAAGTGAACCAGTTCAAACACAATTTGGTTATCATTTAATTTTGCGCACAGCGTGATAATAGATTCAAACAAGATTTGCCGCAAATACGATTACAGTAGCTTAATCACAGCTACTGAAAACGAAACTGCTATAGGTATTATAAAGAGTATAATCGACAGCGGCAAATATTTTAAAAACAGTCCTCCCTTTCAAACTGAAGAAAATATTTTTGGAAGAGAGGAAGCTGTTTGGTTGAAGTATCGAATGACATTTTTAACCAGTGTGTTTTTATATCTTGGTAATGAAGCTAGAGTCAGCAATATGATGGCTTGGAGTTTTATGACAAATAAAGAAACACAGCCGGATAGAGATAACTTGTGGCATCATCATGATAAACACGGTGGGCAAGGCCTCAGTGGAATTATGTATTTGCATATCCCAGAAGACGTTTCGGATTTCGATACATGCGGAACTGAAATGGCGTTAGATGGTCCGGAAGGAGAAGACAAGTTTTATATTCGTCCGAGTTATTATACTTGGTTGATATATCCTAGCCATATTTGGCATCGTCCAGGAATTGCACAAAGTAGCCAATATAGATTTATTTTAGCCGCAGATGTGCAATACAGTTGACATTGATAAGTTTAGACAGTATAATACAATTTTAAGGACATAATATGCCAGCACCAATTAGCCGAGTAAGTGAATTAGATAACGATAAGATTGTAGCAATGAGTGGTGGTAATAGATTTAATCTTGTTATTATGGCGGCGGCACGTAGTCGTGAACTACGCCGTCAGAACAAAGAAAGTATGAAGTTTGAACACTTGCATAGCAATGTCAGCGCATTACTAGAATTTCAAACGGGCGAACTAGGTCCGGACTATATCAAGAAAGTAAAATTTGATACTCCACGTGATCGTGCAATTGATCGTAGGGCACAGTACAAGTAAAAGGTAGGCCTAGACTAAATACTTGTGGAGGACTATGTTATGCCACAAGGATATCCGGGAACTTATAAAACGTATAATTGTTTATTTTGTAGTGAAGTAAACAAATGGGGAAATAGTAAAACTAATAAATTTTGCGACAATATCTGTCAACAAAAATTTAGATGGTTAAATGAAACTATTCCTCGAATAGAGCAAGGCGAAGTACCTGCAGGGTCTCCTGCATTAAGAAGGTACTTAGTTGAAACTCACGGAGAAGTATGCAAGATTTGTAAAACAGGAACTATTTGGAATAAAAAGCCTCTTGTATTACAAGTTGATCACATAGATGGAGATAGTGATAATAACTATCCAAAGAATTTGAGATTGTTATGCCCCAACTGTCACGCTCAAACCGAAACGTTTGGCAATGGCGGAAAGGGTAGTAGATATAAAAAGAATACGAAAAGAAATTCTTATTTGAGAGAGTATAAAGCCTCGGTAGTTTAATGGTAGAACGCCATCCTTACACGGTGGATACGGGAGTTCAATTCTCCAACGAGGTACCAAACATGCTACGGTGGCAGAGCGGCCCAATGCAAGGGATTGCAAATCCCTAAAACCGGGGGTTCAAATCCCTCCCGTAGCTCCATGTTGTAAATAAACAACATCTAAAACCCTGCTTGACAGGGTTTCTTTTTGAGTATATAATATAGATATAGTAACAAAAAAGGAGCGAGAAATGGGATTCAAAATTTTAGGCAAGACAGCAGACCTGTATCAAGGCTACGGCCCATTGCCTAAACTTGAAGGTCCATTTTTGGTTGCAGGTCGCATCTTATACTATGATCCAAAAGAAGGAAAGTATTGGGATCCAAAGACAGATTTTTATGTTAGTCACGATGAATATTTTAGAATGGTAGGTTTGATGTGATTGAAAAAATTCAAGCAGTTTTTGAGCAGTTGGGCTACGACTGGGTCGAGCCCTACTCGACTACAGAAGGCGCAATTAATAGAGGCGAAGTGGGCAACCACAGAGGCTTGTATTACATCTATCCCAAAGTAAATTTTTACTTTGGCAAAGCGGCAACTAATACAGTTATCAATCGCCATCAAACACATCGTCCAAAATTGGACTGTGATTTGGCTACATTGTATGGACCCGCAGTAAAAAAAGTGGAACCGCGTTGGCAGTTCCCAGAAGGATTCAAAGAAGGTGTTTGTAAATACTTATTGGAAGGTGTGGATTCAATTCCAAGTCACTATGTAAAGATTGGCAAGAAGCAAGTGGCACCAGGTGTGCTAGACTTTCCAGTGACACACAAGGTAAACATTGATACACTACCAGTTCTAGTTTGGAATTTAGAACATCTAACAGCTAAAGAAATTAGCGAAATTGAAGAAGCAGTAATACCCACAATTTGGCCTTACTGCAATAACGAAACATATAGACGTAGAAAGAAAGAGCGAAATGTATAAGATTTTAGAAAAAGAAGTTGAAATAGAAAGTTTCATAACACTGGGCGAAGCTATGGAGTTTGCCAAGAGTTTGGGTGCCTTTGTTACTATCAGTGGCAATGGTATGGAAATAGTAGGTTGTTTTGGTGCTGACAGCGTCAAAGACGGTAAGTGTCCGGATGGTGTAGACTACACTTGGATGAAGCGGAGATCGCAATGAGTTTAGATGTAGATTTGATGGTCACTCAGCCCACTAGTGTGTATAGCGCAAACATTACACACAATTTGGGTAAGATGGCCGCTGAAGTAAAAGTAGGTATAGGTTCTAATATAGACCTATACACTATTTTGTGGCGTCCTGAAGAACTTAATTTTAAGTTTGCTAAGGACATTGCAGACTTGTTGGACGATGGTTGGAACATTTTGTTAAGTGATCCAGAAAAGTTTAAGAAGTTTAATCCTGAAAATGGATGGGGTAGCTACGAAAGTCTTTGCGACTTTGTCTACAAATACCGTAACGCCTGTTGGGAAAATCCTGACGCTGAATTGAGTGTATCAAGATGAAAATTAAATTTGATAAAGACACTATGCCCGATGAATTGTACAATGCTCTATTACAGCACTTTGTAAACGAAGCAGTTGGGCTAGGTGTCGAAGTAAACAAGTTTACCCAATTTAACAACTGGGTAGTTGAATGTGAAGTAGATGCAAAGGAAATGGTGCATTAATGCCTAAGTGTTATCAATTAGTCGGGGTTCCTGGTTCTGGTAAAAGTACTTGGATCAAAAATCAAACATGGATGTTGGGTATGCCTGTAGTCTGTACAGATACGTTTGTAGAAGATTATGCTAAAAAGCAAGGTAAGACTTATAGTGAAGTGTTTGATGAGTACATGCCTATTGCTGTCAAGTTAATGGCTAACCAAGCAAAGATTTGTGAAGCAAACGGTTTGGATTTGATTTGGGATCAAACTAGTACTACGATTGCAAGCCGTGCCCGTAAGTTTAATACCTTGCCCAGGTATGAGCATATTGCTGTAGTGTTTACAACACCAGAGCCAGAAGAGTTGGCACGTAGATTGGCTAGCCGTCCTGGCAAAGTGATTCCAGAAGATGTCATGCGTAGCATGATCGATGGTTTTGAAATGCCAACAGAGGACGAAGGGTTTACAGAAATTTGGAGGGTATAATGCCTAGTGTATTTTTAGTTAGCGACACGCACTTTGGTCACACAGGTGTATGTCGCTTCACACGTAACGATGGTGTT
>Ga0208616_1000498_pt1 | contig 10532 bp, 9 predicted proteins | sample CryBogCBE16Oct07_FD_184575 | JGI IMG/M metagenome (GOLD analysis project Ga0208616, IMG submission 184575) | Freshwater microbial communities from Crystal Bog, Wisconsin, USA - CBE16Oct07 (SPAdes) (version 2) | ecosystem: Environmental > Aquatic > Freshwater > Lake | place: Crystal Bog... | reverse complement strand
ATTATGGGATAAGTACAGATTTACAGGACTTGAACCCCTTTAAAACATTCCAGCTTTTGCCTAGAGTATGACCATGAAATCACTTCAAAACTTCATCAACGGGCAATCTCTTCCTTCTAAATCTGGAAGAACCTCTGAAATCATTAATCCTGCGACAGGTACTGCTTATGCAACTGCAGCGGTATCGGATGCGGCAGATGTTGAAATTGCGATGAAGGCAGCGAAGAACGCATTTCCAGGATGGCGAGATTCAACACCTTCGGAGAGACAACGCGCACTTCTGAAGATTGCTGATGCTTTAGAGTCACGCGCGGATGAACTGATCGCTATTGAATGTGAGAACACAGGAAAGCCAATCGGATTAACCTCATCTGAAGAAGTTCCTCCGATGATTGATCAGATTCGCTTCTTTGCGGGCGCAGCTAGAAACCTTGAAGGTAAATCTGCCGGTGAATATATGAAGGGGATGACTTCTTTCATTCGCCGCGAACCAATTGGTATCTGCGCGCAAGTAACACCATGGAATTACCCAATGATGATGGCAACTTGGAAGTGGGCACCTGCTATTGCTGCAGGAAATACAGTTGTTTTAAAGCCAAGTGACACAACGCCAGCTTCGACTCTCTTTATGGCTGAAGTCATGTCTGAATTCTTGCCTGATGGCGTCTTCAACGTTGTTACTGGCGATCGTGATTCAGGTCGTTTAGTTGTTGAGCACAAAACTCCTTCGATGGTCTCAATTACTGGCTCAGTGCGCGCCGGTATTGAGGTAGCAAAGTCTGCTGCGTCAGATGTGAAGCGAGTTCATTTAGAGCTTGGCGGCAAAGCTCCAGTTGTTGTCTTTGCAGATGCAGATCTAAAAGCTGCAGCTGAAGGCATTGCTATTGCCGGTTATTTCAACGCTGGTCAAGATTGCACAGCAGCAACCAGAGTGATTGTGCAAGAAGAAGTCTATGAAGAGTTTGTTGCCCTCCTTGCTGATCAAGCAAAGAACAATGTGGCAACAGGAGCGCCAACAGAGGATGTTCTTTATGGACCTCTGAACAACGCCAATCAATTAGGACGTATTCAAGGATTTATGGAGCGCGTTCCCTCTCATGCTCACATTGCTGCTGGTGGAACCGCCGTTGATCGTCCTGGCTACTTCTTTAACCCAACAGTTATCGCGGGCCTTAAGCAAGATGATGAAATGATTCAAAATGAGATTTTTGGGCCAGTTATCACGGTGCAGAAGTTTAAAGATGAAGCACAAGCTGTGGAGTATGCCAACGGAGTCGATTACGGACTTGCATCAAGTGTCTGGACAACAAATCATGGCCGCGCCATGAGGATGGCTAAAGCTTTTGATTTTGGTTGCGTATGGATCAACGCCCATATTCCGATTGTGGCTGAGATGCCTCACGGTGGTTTTAAGCGTTCTGGATATGGAAAAGACTTGTCAGCATATGGATTCGAGGATTACACCCGAATCAAGCATGTGATGACTAACTTAAACGCTTAAGCCATCACAACTCTGTATGTAGCAAGGGTTGCGTCGGTTGCATAAGCAATTCTCACACCAGCGCTCTTTGATGCAGCAAGTCCGTTAAGAATCTGCTCTGTCAGGATTTCACCGGGAGCAATAACTGCAACACCTGGTGGATAAGGCGCAATCAGATCTGCCGAAATACGCCCCTGTGCATCAGCAGCGCTCACCATCTCAGTTTGGGCAAAGTAAGCACTACGCATGGTTATGCCAACTTGAGGAACAACAGACCAACTTAGCGCCGTTGCCGATTGTCTTGGGGTTGACTCAAGTTCTTTCAAAATAGGAATAAGTGTCCTTGCAAGATCATCAAAGTCTTTTTGTGAATCGGCCAGAGTAGCGAGGAAGACGATTGTGTCGTTATCTGCCATCTCAACTCGAATGTTCTTTGCAATCAGCGCATTTTCGATCGCAACACCAGATGTTCCGAGCTGGTTAGCACGCAAGACAATCTTTGTGGGATCAAAGCGATCAGCAGGAAAATCAGAGGTATTTAAGAAAATTGGTTGGGCAAAATTGCCCTGCACCTCACGCTTAAAGTTATTCACCAGCGTGATCAGATTCCCAAGTAGCTCATCCCCACGTGTGGCAAGAAGGGCCCTGCAACCGTCAATAGAAGCCAGCGGAGCGCCAGCAGGTGAAGTTGTATGGGTTGTTTCAAAAGATTGCTCAATGCGCGCAAGGTTTAAGTATTTTCCTTGAGCAAGAAGTAGCGCTGATGCGCTGTAACCAGGAAGAGCCTTATGCGTACTTGTAATAAGTGCATCTGCGCCGAGCTGCAAGCAGTGCTTAGGAAGATCTTTGCTGAAACCAAAGTGTCCACCCCACGCTGCATCAATAATTACCGGAACACCTTGAGCGTGAGCCGAAGATATAAGCGTAGGTAAATCTGAAAGTGTTCCTAAATAACCAGGCTCGGTAAGGAGAACGGCAATGGGTTTTTCTTTCAGTGCACGTTCTAGTTCTGTAATTCCTATTCCGATTGGGAATCCAGTTGCCTCATCAATTTCTGGGCTCATCCAGATGGGTTGTAAGTCAGCAAGAACAAGAGCTGAAAGTATTGAACGGTGAGCAGTTCTAGAGATTGCGACTTTATCTCCAGGTTTACCAAGAGCCAGCACTATTGCTTGGTTAGCGTGGGTTGAACCGCCTGTTGAAAACCTTGCGTAGTCAGCGCCCCATAGATCTGCTGCTAACTTCTCGGCCTTCTTTAGGACCCCGCTTGTTAATTTGATTTCATCTAGGCCGCCATAGAGCGGTGTATCCATATCTACTACAGCGCCAAGGCCCTCATCGAGAAGAGTTGTCTTCTGCTTGTGACCTGGAATGGTGAAGGGCAAGCGGCGTGCTTCAAAGTAAGAGAGGTAGGCATCTAGAAGCGGGGCTGATGTTCTCAGGGGATTTGAAGATCCGGGGGCAGCTGGGTTCACTTAAGTAGCCTACAATTTTCCCATGACAACAACCACCGAGGTCACCCAAGAACGCCGTTTGGTCACTGCTATCCCAGGACCTTTATCAACTGCTGCAATGGCGCGTCGAAGCGACGCTGTATCTGGTGGACTTGGTCTGACATTCCCAGTTGTTATTGAGCGTGCTCAGGATTCAATCCTTGTAGATATCGATGGAAATCAGATTATCGATCTTGGCTCAGGAATCGGCGTAACAAATGTAGGAAATGCAACCTCTCGTGTTGTTAGCCGTGTGATTGATCAAGTTCAAGCATTTACACATACTTGCTTTACCGTTGCGCCATACATCAATTACATTGAAGTCTGCGAAGCACTCAATCGTTTATCTCCAGGAACACATAAGAAGAAGTCCATGCTTGTGAATTCAGGTGCTGAAGCTGTTGAAAATGCAGTGAAGATTGCTCGTCACTACACAAAGCGCCCTGCAATTGTTGTCTTTGAACATGCTTATCATGGTCGCACCAATCTGACTATGGCGCTGAACGCAAAGAACATGCCATATAAAGAAGGCTTTGGTCCTTTTGCTCCTGAGATCTATCGCATGCCACTTCCTTACTCTTTCCGCTGGATCGGCAACAAAGCAACGATCACAGAAGATGCAATGGAGATGATCACTCATAAGATTGAAAAAGAGATCGGCGCCCATAACGTCGCTGCAATTCTTATTGAGCCAATGCAAGGTGAGGGTGGATTTATTGTTCCTCCTAAAGGATTCCTTCCTGCTCTTGCGCAATATTCACGTGATAACGGAATCTTGTTTGTTGCAGATGAAGTCCAAACTGGTTTTTGTCGCACAGGACATATGTTTGCTGTTGAAGCAGAGAGTGTTGTCCCAGATCTTCTGATCACTGCTAAAGCTCTTGGCGGCGGAATTCCTATTGGAGGCGTCACAGGACGCGCTGAAATCATGGACTCTGTTCACACCGCAGGTCTTGGTGGAACATTTGGTGGAAACCCAATTGCGTGCGCCGCAGCACTAGGTGCGATTGAAACTATGGAGCAAGACAAATTAGCTCTGCGCGCCCAGCATGTTGGAAAAGTTTTAAATGATGGACTTCAAGCACTTGCTGCAAAATATTCAGTCATCGGTGAGGTTCGCGGCATGGGAGCTATGCAAGCAATTGAGCTTGTTGTTCCTGGATCAATTGAACCTAATAGCGATGCAACATCAAAGGTGTTGAAGCACTGCACAGCAAACGGAGTCTTTATTCTCTCTGCTGGAACATATAACAACGTGATCCGCTTCTTGCCACCACTTGTTATTACAGATGAACTACTCACTGACGCACTTGGCGTTCTAGACGCCGCTTTTGCAACGCTAGAGTAGTTATTCACAGTAACTCCTCAGCCTAATCAAGCCTAATTGGCTTCTATGACCTCTACCCTTTGCGTATGGATAAATCTCGCCTGCGAATTCTGAGTATCAATCTTGTTCTAGCACTTGTTGTTGTTGGAGTTGGTTGGTGGGGATGGAGCGCATTGCATCCCGCCCCTGCTGCAACATCTGCTCAGACCGTAACCGCAACTGTTGGAGATGTGACTTCTTCCGTCTCTGCAAGTGGAAAAACTATTAGTCCAGGTGATGTTGGTGTTTCACCACTCATCTCAAGCACAATTACATCGATTCGCGTAAAAGTTGGACAGCATGTTGGCGCAGGAACAGTTATGGCAACCCTTGATGCATCAAGTGCGCAAGCAGCTTTAAATGCCGCAAAATCCACCCTTGCTTCAGATCAAATCAAATTAGCTCAAGCTGCCGCAGTAATTCCCACTGCTGTCTCAAACGCAGCGCTGAAAAAGCCGGGATACCAGCAGGCAATTGATAATGCTCAGAACACACTGACAGCAGCGCAGAACACATATGAAAATTACGGCAAGTACATTGCAACACAAGTTTCTATTGCGTATTGCTTATCATTAACTGGAGTTGACACAATTGCTAATGCACAGGGCTGCGTTACTTATATTTCTGACTACAACGCCTATTTGTCTGCGAAGTCCGCATATAACAATGCTGTAACAGCGCAAACTACGGGACTAGCTGCAGATCAAGCAGCGATCAAGAGCGCGCAAGATGCATATAACCTTATGAAGATTCAGATGGGTGTCACGACAGATACACCTACCGCTGCAGACTTCACTGTTGATCAGGCTGCTATTGCTACAGCAACAAAGAATTACGCATCAACCTTTGTGAAGGCACCTGTTTCAGGTGATGTGGCATCTATTAGCGCAACAGTCGGTCAGAACGCTCCCACAGCATCTTCTTCAGTCGTGGGATCTGTGAGCGGCTTTATCGTTCTTACCAATGTCTCTAATCTTGAAGTGCAGGCAAGCTTCTCAGAATCGGACGCCGCAAAGCTGGCAGCTGGACAAGCAGCAACCTTTACCTTCTCTGCTCTTCCCAATGCACAAGCAACAGGAAAAGTAATTCAAATTGATCTGCTTCCAACAACAAGCGGTGGCGCTACTTCATACGGAGCGACTTTTGCTTTAGATAGCAAGGTTCCCGGACTTAAGTCGGGCATGACAGCAACCGTTACTGATTTAACTGCCACTGTGAGCAAGGTTCTTCAAGTTGCCTCTGCTGCAGTAACAATTCGTGGCACGCGAGGTGCAAGTGTGAATGTGGTGACAACCGTGGGTGGCAGGACGGTTCTAACTCGCACGCCAGTTACCGTTGGTTTGCAAGGAGATTCTGCCGTGCAGATCCTTTCTGGAATTAAAGCAGGAACAAAAGTTGCACTACCAAGTGCAAAGACGGCTGTTGGTTCAAATGGATTCCCAGTCGTATCAGGCTTAGGTGTCGCTATCCCTGGCGGCGGTGGTGGATTCGGCGGCGGCGGAGGCGGCCGCGGATAATGACAACTGTTATTGATGTTCAAAACGCTGTAAAGCGTTATGGCATCGGGGACTCTTCAATCTTTGCTCTAGATGGCGTGAGTTTAAAGATTGAAGCCGGTGAATATGTGGCAATCATGGGTCCATCAGGTTCTGGAAAATCAACCTTGATGAACATCATGGGAGCCCTCGATAACCTCACCTCTGGAAAGTATTTTCTTGACGGTATCGAGATTTCATCGATGGATGAGAACGCTCTTGCTGTTGTTCGGGGACGCAAGATTGGTTTTATCTTTCAATCATTTAATTTAATTCCTAGAACAACTGCTCTTGCAAATGTTGAACTTCCTATGGCATATCAAGGTATTAAAGGCGCAGAACGTCGCAGGAGAGCTGAAGCAGCGTTAGCAGTTGTTGGACTAGCAGATCGTATGAGCCATGAACCTACAGAGCTTTCTGGAGGCCAACAGCAGCGCGTTGCTGTTGCTAGAGCTCTTGTTACACGCCCGGCACTGTTGTTGGCAGATGAACCAACAGGAGCGCTGGACTCAAAATCTACGCACGACTTATTAGATCTGTTTGATCAGATCAATGCAGCAGGAAGAACCGTTGTTGTTATTACCCATGAGCAAGATGTTGGAGAACGTGCAAAGAGAATTATTCGCATGAGAGATGGCAAGATTATTAGCGATGAATTAAATGTGCGGCGCGCTTCGTGAATATATTCGAGAGCATTAAGTTTGCTTTGCGCGGGCTCACAACAAATAAACTCCGAACAGGGCTCACAACTCTTGGCATCATGATTGGTGTCATGTCAGTAATTATCTTGATCGCTGTGGGAAATGGATCATCTAAAGCGGTGCAGCAATCACTTGATCGCCTAGGAACTAACTCACTTCAGATTCGATCTGGAGCGCGAGGTTTTGGTGGCGGGGGGTTCGCTGGAGCAAGACAGCGAGGCGGTGCATCAAGTGCTGTGCCACTAACTATTGCAGATGCGCAGGCACTTGTGGATCCGATCAACGCTCCTGATGTGAAGCAAGTATCACCCATCATGAATGCAAACGTCACGTGTTCTAATGGAACATCAACTTCAACACCTTCTACATTCTCTGGTGTCTGGCCGACATACTTTGAAGCCGCAAACGCTCAGATTGAAACAGGAAATTACTTCAGCGCAGATGATGTGACACAAGGAAGACATGTCGCAATCATTGGAAGCACAACGGCAACAGAACTCTTTGGAACAGATAACCCGATAGGCCAGAGCGTGCGATGCGGGGGAATTCCTTTCACGATCATCGGCACAACAAAAGTAAAGGGATCAACAGGCTTTCTCGATGGCGACTCACTCTTCTTGGCTCCCATCACGGCTGTTGAAAGCTCTATCACTGGCTATACGGGTTTGTCGTCGATCATTGTTGAAGCTAAGACAGCAACAGGAACAAATGATGCGCAAAGTGAAATTACAACCATCTTGAATACTCGCCACAGAATCAAAGCAGGCAAGTCCGCGGATTATCAGATATTTAATCAGGCATCACTTCTGTCAACATCTGCCTCATCGAGTAAGACATTCACTGTTCTTCTAGGCGCAGTTGCAGGTATCTCGCTTCTTGTTGGTGGCATCGGTATCACCAACATCATGCTTGTCACCGTTATTGAGCGAACGCGAGAAATCGGTATCAGAAAAGCAATCGGAGCGCCCAAACGTGTGATCTTGTCGCAATTTCTTATTGAAGCAACAATTTTGTCCTTAGTCGGTGGTCTCATGGGGGTATTAGGGGGCTTTATTGGCTCTCACTTCACCATTGCAGGGACAAAGCCCATCATCGTTCCATCATCAGTCTTTCTAGCCTTTGGAGTAAGCATCTTGATCGGTGTTTTCTTTGGAGGATATCCAGCATCTAGAGCAGCATCACTACGACCAATCGAGGCACTTCGTCATGAGTAATCTCAGTAACAATATGAGCAATAACGAGTCAGCATCATTTGATCTCTTTGCAAAGCCAGAGACTGATGATCTAGCAGAGCACCTCGCAAAAGGTTCATACCAATGGACTAATAAGTACACAAAGTTCTTAGGTATTACTGCGATTGTTGTTGCCCTTTTATCTGCTGGCGCTTGGTATGGTCACCACAGCGCAACAAGTGCTGCTAACTCTTCGCTTGGTACATCTCTTAATTCACTTCGCAGCGCATTTGGTGCTGGCACGGGAGCAACTGGCGGGGGCGCAGCAACAGCTACAGGTGGGTTTGGTGGCGGTGGCGGAGGTTTTGGTGGCGTTCGTGTAACAGGAACAATCACAAAAGTTGCAGGAACATCAGTGACTATGACTCTTGATGATCCAACTCAATCTGGAAGTTTAAAATCTGGGGATGCTGCGCGTATTACTGACATGGGAGCAGGCGCCGCTCCTGTTGTCCCACAAGCATCTGCTGCTCCTAAAAGTTCTAGTAAAACTCCAACTACTCCAAAGCCAGCAGTGAGTACAGCTCCATCTGGCGGGGGTCGTGGTGGATTTTTCAGTGACCCAACAATTCAAGCATGCTTAACAAAAGCTGGAGTCACTATTGCTCCTGGTGTGCGCCCAGATCGCACTGATCCTAAAGTGGCGGCAGCATTTGCAAAATGCTTACCTGGCTTTGGTCAGGGACGAGGCGCAGGACCACAATCAGCGCCTACTCCATAAAGGTTTTTGCTTCTATTTAAATTCCGTTAGGGTTGCCCGGTGACTACAGGCGGCTTTACAAGCGAGCAGCTACTTCGTGAAGAAGAAGTGTTAGCTCTGCCATCACTTGATTTAGTAGATGCCGTAGAGATCGGTGAGATTTGTGTCGCGATTGCCCGCAAAGAATCACTTGAGCTCTCCGTTGAAGTCCGTATCGGAGATTGGGTCGTCTTTCACACCGCTCTTCCTGGATCAAAGCCAGAGCAACCTTCATGGATTGCGCGTAAAGCGCGCGTAGTTGCTGCAAAGCACCATTCAACAATGTATGAACGAGTAAAGGCAGAAGAAGAGAACGTTGATTGGTATGAAGTGAATAAATTGCCTGAAGAGACTCACGCGATTCATGGCGGAGGTCTTCCACTGATTGTTGCGGGTAAAGGTATGCAGGGAACACTGCTGATTAGCGGGTTGCCACAAGTTGAAGATCATTTACTGGGCGTTCGAGTAATTACAGAATTCTTAGCACGTAAGGGTGAAAATGAATAAGACAGTCTGGGTTGCAGGTGAAGCGCTAATTGATTTGATTCCACATGATGGAAGCAAGCGCGCAATCGTGGGCGGAGGCCCAGCAAATACAGCAAAGGCTCTTGCGCGTCTCGGTTTTGATTCGTGTTTTATTGATGGAATCTCTAGCGATGATTACGGAAAGATGATTAAGGCTGAATTGGATCGCGACCACGTGAACCTCTCTTACGCTCATTTTTCAGATAAGCAGACCTGCACAGCTGATGTTTCATTAGATCGAGCTGGAGTTGCCTCGTATATCTTCACCATCGATGGCACAGCAACATTTGATTTCAGTGATTCTTGGCTTCCAGATCCGGTAGCCCTTAAGCCAGCAGTACTTCAAATTGGAACGCTTGCAACGATTGTGGAGCCAGGAGCATCAGTGCTGTTTGAGTGGGCAAAGAAGGTTGTGAAAGTTGCGCCTCTTGTTTTTGATCCCAACATTCGCTCATCAGTGCTGCCAGATCGCGCCGTCTATCAAGAGAAGATCGCTAAGTGGGCCTCTATCTCGGCTGTCATTAAAGTCTCTGAAGATGATCTCTCATGGCTCTATCCAGAGCAAGATCAGATCACCATCGCTGAGAAGTGGATCGCCCAGGGAAGCACTTTGGTAGTTATCACTAAAGGAAGTTATGGAATTATCGGAGTAACTAAAGATGATGTGGTCTCAGTTCCAGGTGTGAAGGTCGATGTTGTGGACACAGTGGGCGCTGGAGACACCGTGGGAGCAATTGTTGTTGAAGCAATTGTTGAAAGAGGTTTAGCGGCTCTTACCGGGGATATTTTGCGGCAAGTATTAGTTCGCGCAACAAAAGCTGCGGCAATCACATGCTCACGTGCGGGAGCTAATCCACCCACTCTTGCTGAAATTATCTGATGCAGCACATTGATGGAGCGGAGATATCTGTTTCAATTGATCTAGATCAAGGCGCTCGTATTGCATCTCTTCAATGGCGTGATCTTCAATTTGCTCTTCCTTTTAGAGGCACTCCATTGTCTTGGGGTTGGTATGCGATGGCGCCATGGGCAGGACGCATCAATGAAGGTTTAATTAAAGGTAAAGATGGAAGTGAATACTCACTTCCGACAACATGGATGCCACCTTTTGCTATTCACGGTTTTGGGTTTCACTCTTCATGGGAAGAGACAGGAAAAGGACGAGCGCGTTTAGAACTTCCTTATCCGTATAACGGTGCGTATGTGGATCAAAGTATTGAAATATTAGATGACGCAGTTCGTTGGATTTTAGAGTACGAACCAAATGGTTGTGATCTTCCAGCGTGGCTTGGTTATCACCCATGGTTTCCAAGAGAGTTATCCAGGGGAGATGCCGCAGAAGTTGAATTCTCTGCAGGCAAGATGATGAAGCGCGGAGAGAACGGACTTCCCACTGGAGAATTCATTCCGGTTCCGCCAGAACCTTGGGATGATTGTTTTGTTGATATCAAAGGAACTCCC
>Ga0208616_1000494_pt1 | contig 10633 bp, 9 predicted proteins | sample CryBogCBE16Oct07_FD_184575 | JGI IMG/M metagenome (GOLD analysis project Ga0208616, IMG submission 184575) | Freshwater microbial communities from Crystal Bog, Wisconsin, USA - CBE16Oct07 (SPAdes) (version 2) | ecosystem: Environmental > Aquatic > Freshwater > Lake | place: Crystal Bog... | reverse complement strand
TTCTAAAGCAATAAGTAAAAATGTAACTATAGTTAGAGTTAACACTTCTTACTTTATTGAAAATATTAATAGAGTAGTTAAGTATACCGGTCGCCAAATCTCCCAAGCATTATTTGGTGGTGAAACACTATTCCCATCACAAAGAACTTTAAATAGAACAGCAGTTGCATCCTTTACTGGAACTATTTATGTAAAAGCTTCATTTATCAAACTACCAAAATTAATTTCAGTTGTACAAGTTAGTGCTCAAAGTTTACAATACTTAAGAATTAAAAAAGTTCAAGCTTTACTTACAAATACTGCTTTTGCTTTAAGACCACCAATTGTTAGAGTTAGGCTTATAAATGCAGTTCAAGTTAATATAAGTAGGGCTGTTAAGTTAGTTTTTAAAGGTAAGTTTGCTTCTGTCACTCAATTTAATAGTGCTAGTCTTATAAGAACTACTTTCAGAAGTAGAAACTACAATGCAACTCAAGTTGGTGTTGGTGTAATACACTATATTAGAGGAAGAAATATAAAAGCTGTTTCTACTAATGCAGCTAAGTCTCTTAAAAGTATAAGTAAATTAATTCGTGTTTCAAAAACTAATACTTCTTATGCTATTAAAGTATTCAACCCAGTTAAAAGAATTTCAGTAACACAAATAAGAAGTTCTTACTTTATTAAAGTACACAATCCAATTCGTGCAGTTAAAGTTACCTTAATTAATACTGCTAGTGTATTTAAACAAAGAACAGATTTCAGAAATATAACAGTTACTTTATTCAATATTGCTAAACCTCGTTATTCTAGAAATAAGATGATATATTCTACTACTTTAAGTAGTTCTAAGCTTCGTACAGTTAGAACAAAGAATATTTATGCTTCATTAAATAATATTGCTAAAGTTTCTACAACAAGAGTTAAAACTGTTAGAGCAACATTAATTAATATAGCACCACCTAGATATATTACTAGGGGTAAAGCAGTTTCTCCTGCAACATCAATTAATATAACTAAAAATTATAGACGTAAAGCACTTCTTAGATTCCCAACCGCTGTAGAAGTTTTCTATTTTGGTGATTTCAGAAACTTTCAAAAAGATACCGGTAAGGCTGTAATTTTATATTCTGCTAAAGTTTTAAAAAGTTCTCAGTTTTTTAGAAAAGTATCAGTTACTAGAATAAACACAGCCTCATTGCTTAGAATTGCAAACAGAGTACGTAAAGCTCAAGCCACTTTAGTTAATTCAAGTAGATCTATTACTGTAAGAATTAGAAATATTAGAGTTACTCAACTTAATATTCCAAGAATATATAAAGTTCAACTTAAAAATATAAAGGTACTTAATGTTAATTCTTCTTTCTTAAGAAGAAATCAACTTAAAGTTATTAGAGCAACAAATATTTCTATACCTAGAATTACAACTACTCGCAGTAAAAAAGTTAGGGTATTACAAACTAATGTTTCTAGGTTTAGTGTAGTTAAAGTTCGTAGAGTATTTTCTGCAGTACAAGTTAATAGTTCTAAAGTTCAGTATGTTAGAAGTCGTAACATTAGAGCAACTCAAGTTAGAACTTCTATAAATACTAATACTAAACATCGTGTAAGATATGTTAAAGCTCTACTAACTAATACTTCTTACTTTATGAGAATTAGACATTACAACCGAAAGGCAACCGCTAATCAAGTTGTTGGTGCAACAGTTACTAGAACTCACCAATATCGTAGAGATGTTAAAGTTACTACTTCTTATGCTATTGGTACTAATCGTAGAGTTAACTATATTAGAAAAGCTAGAGCAACTGCTGTAGGTTCAATTACTTCTAGAAAGTTCCTCGGTAAACACTTAGGTATTCAAGTAGAGGCCATTTACCGCATGGCTCAAAATATTATTACTAAGCTTAATATTCCAGTAATAAGTAATATTTCTAGGAAGCAAGGAATTACAACTAAGATTAACATTCCGGTTATTTCTAGAGCATCTAATCAACAACTTAATATTAGTGACCAATGGACCACACCTAATAATGGTGAATCTGTACCTGGAGACGGACCTGTTATCTATGATGAAGGCCCAGTAGATTATTCAGAAACCAATGATGAACTGGGTTTTGATACTATTCCTGAACCCAAGTAAAATGTACTAGAACTAAAAACTCATTTAAGGAACATAGGAGATATTATGACTGATGTAAGACAAACAATTGTAGATTGGGCCAAGTGGTCAGCTGCAAACCACGCAAAATTTAATTACACTGAAGGTCCTTTACGCATGACCAATATTGGAAGGCCTGGTGCATTACCAGTAAATTCTGATTGTTCTGCTTTTGTAACTCTTTGCTATAACTGGGCCGGTGCACCAGATCCAAATGGTCAAAGTTACAACCACACAGGATACACAGGAACACTACTTTCTCATGGTAAGAAGATTGCACTTAAGGATGTTCTTCCTGGAGATGTTATTGTTTATGGTCCTGGGACCGGTGAACACACTGCTCTAATTGTAGATGTAACAGGTCCTAATGCAGCCAATCCATTGACTATTTCAATGGGACAACAAGGTGACCCATCTTATGTTCACGTTAACCAAGATGGCCGTAAGCCTCAAACTTATCTTCGTTTTAACACTAGTGCTATTAACGCACATTCTTCACACACTCCACCAACAAAGTAGGACTAAATGGCTGGCCCTTACGGACAAAGACTTCGTTATAATTTTATAACAGGAACCATTAGTGGTATTAGTGCTGGTAATGTTATTACCTTTTCAACAACTGGGGCACTAGGACCAAGCATAATTACTAGTGGTACAAATTACTTACCACTAACAATTAACCCTGCCACCTATGGTAGTACAGCCGCAAGTGAAATTGTTTATGTTTTTAGTTACACTGGTGGTAGTACAGCAACTTGTGCCCGTGCTCAAGAAGGTACTGCTAATGGTGGTAGTTGGGCAAATGGTACAGTATATGCTCACGGTGCAACACCACAAGACTTTGGTCTAACCAATATGGTTGCAAATGGTGACATGCCTACTCCTATGGGTGATATGTACATGTTAGTATCAAGTGGTACAGCAAGTCCATCAACTACAACTGCAGTATGGAGTATGTACACCCCTGGTACTATGCTTTCAGGTTTCCTTACTGGCCCTGGAGTTACCATAAGTGGTAAACAAATTACCAGTAACATTCCAGCAGCTCAAGTTAGTGGGGTACTAGGAACTACTTATGGTGTTCAAGTACCTGCAACAACCCTTTCAGGAAACGCAACTACTAGTTTTCAAGTTCCCGGTAGTCAAGTATTTGGACCACTTTCTGCAAGTGGTGTAACTGGTGCACTTAACCAAGCTACAATTTCTGGTAATGCAATAACAGGAACTATTTCAGGTTCTCAAATTACAGGTATACTTAGTGGTGGGGTAGTAATTCCTGCAAGTACAGTTTCTGGAACACTTAATGGTCCTAACATTGCACTTTCAGTTGCCAATGTTACTTATGGATTAACTACAGTTACAGGGACAACTTACACAGTTCAATTGACTGATGCCGCAAACATTATTCAAATGCAAAATACTGCAACTGCAACTGTTACATTACCAACAGGTATTTTTGCTACTGGTCAACAAACAAGTATACTTCGTTAAAATACCGGGGCAGTTCTTTTCACTAGTTCAGGAACATTAATTTCTACAGGTGCAACTGCATCAAGTCCTGCAATGAGAGCTCAATATTCAGTTGCTACAGCAATTTATTTAGGAACCAACACTTGGTTGGTAACCGGAGATGTTGCCTAGTCATGATTCCTGGGGTAATTGCATCTTCTTGGCGACTTACTGGTCCCTTAGCAATAATTACCAGTAATGTAACTACAAGACTTTACACTGGGAAAACTATAAATTTTGGTTATGTAAGTGCTACAGGTGGTAGTACAGTTTATAGTTTTAGTTCTACAGCACTCCCCACAGGATTAACACTTAATGCAAGTACAGGTTACCTTTCTGGTAATATAACAGCAGCAACTGGTAGTTATACAGTTACTTTTACTGTAACAGATATCAGTACAAGTTTTACTAAACAAGGTTCTGTTACATTTACAGTTACAACAGCACTTGCACTTTCTACCGCAAGTCTTAATACTTCAGGTTCTATAGGAACTCCATATAGTAGTTCTATTACAGCAACAGGTGGTGCAGGAAGTTATGTGTATTCAGTTAATTCTGGTAGTTTACCTAATGGACTTACTTTAAATACTAGTACAGGTGCAATAACAGGAACCCCAACTACAGGTGGAACAAGCACTGTAACCTTTAAAGTAGTTGATGCAGACAGTAACCAAGTTACATCTAGTTCGGTTACTTTCTCAATTACTGTAACATTAACTGTAAGTGACAGTGATGGTTCAGGAACTATTGTTAAAACTGATGGTGCCAGTATGGGAACCATTAGTGCAACTGGTGGAACTGGTCCTTACACTTATTCCTATGCTGGTAATTTGCCTACAGGAACTAGTTTTGGAGCATCTTACCCAAGTTATGGAAGTAGTGGTTCTATTACAGGAACTGTTGCAACTGCTGGTGCAGGTGGTACATTTACAGTTACTTTTTATGCCAAAGATTCACTTGGTAACACAGGGCAAACTACTGTTACATATTCTGTTACAGGTGTTGCTCCAAATGCAGTTACAGGACTTACTGCCACTGTAACAAACTCTACTACTGTTGCTTTAAGTTGGAGTCTACCTACAGGTGGAGGTCCAATTAATAGTATTAGTATATCTAGTACACCTTCTATATCATTGAGTTACAGTACTACAAGTACTTCAACAAGTGCAAGTGTAACTGGAAGTTTTGTTCCAGGGACTTCTTATACCTTTACTGTTACTACTACTAATGGTACAGGTTCTGCAAATGCTACAAGTAATAATGTAACTCCAGCAGCTACAACACTTACTGTTAACTATATTGTAGTGGGTGGTGGAGGTGGTGGTGGTTGGTATACAGGTGGTGGAGCAGGTCAAGTTGTAACTGGTTCAACTTCTGTTACTCTTGGAAATGCCATCTCTATTAGTACGGGTGCTGGTGGAACTTATATTGGCGGACAAAATGGCGGTAATGCAGGCTCTGCAACAGTAGTTACTGGCGGTATAGTTTCCACTGCAGGTGGTGGTAATGGTGGAGCTTCTGGATCACCAGGCACTGGTAATAAAGGCTCTGGTGGTAGCAGCGGTAATGGTTATAGTGGTGGAGCAGGAGCTAGTTATCGAGGCGGTGGAGGTGCTGGTGCTGCTGGCAATGGTGCAGCTGGTACAGGTACTACTACGGGGAATAGTATTGGTGGTAATGGTGGGGCATACTGGGGAAGTATTTACATTTCTTTTGCAGGTGGAGGAACTTATTTGCCAATTGGTTATGGTGGTGAAGGTCACGGTACAGCCGCTAACGGTAATGGTAATGGCAATAATGGTGGTTCTTATGGTGGTGGAGGTGCTTGGGAACAACAAGGCAGTGGTGGTATGGTAGCATTCTGGTGGTCATCAAGTAATTACCCAGGAACTCCAAGTACTACTGGTGTAGAATTTGCTGGAACAGATGCTTCAGGAAATGTTATTTATATATGGGGTTCTGGTAGTACCGGTGGTAGCAGTGGGACAATTACTTTTTAAGGATAAAATATGAGACCAAGACCCGTACCTCAATATGCAATTGAACCAGTTGGAATTATGATTTATTCTAACGGTGTACTTATTGACCCTGATAACGATATTGTCACACTTACAATGGTAAATACAGACAATAATACAACTGTTATTCCTAGCGGTACACTTGCCACCCGTGAAAGTGTTGGTCAATATCAGTATACACTTACAAGTTCAGAATCTAGTATTCAAGGAAATTACCAAGTAAATTGGTATTACACTGTTAGTGGTAGTGGAAGACAATATCAAGATAATTTGGTGATAACTGACCAAATGCCTTATTTCCAAAATTTAACTTACGACCAAAGACAAATAGCCATAGGCATTGCTCACAGAATTGACAAGAGTTTTGACTCAACTCAAGGTGGGCCTTACTTGCAAGAACTTCAACAAAGTGGTTTTAACTTGTTTGAAGAAGTAGCATACATCATGAGTACAGAAGCACTTGACTATTGCAACTTTGAATTCCAACCAATTTTTACACCAGCTTATGAAGTTGGGAATAATGCAATGGCACCATGGCCTTCAACTTACATGGGTGTTCTTGCAACTCAAACATATGCAAACTTCTTAAAGCACATTGCTCGTAACTACATTGAACAACCAACACCTGAAGGTATGACAGCGGCTTGGATGAATCGCCGTGACTACTATCAACGTTGGTGGCAACTTTATGAATTTGAAAAAGAAATTGCAGATAAGCAACTTCGCCAAATGAAGCGTCAATACATGGTTGGTTCTAAGAGAAGTCTTTTGGTTGCTGGTGGACTTATTCCACGTATGTTTACCAATCCAGCACGTCCTCACTACATGTATGCCTCAGTTAACGCTGGTGGTATTTAATGTCTAATGTTTCTAATGACATTCCAAATACTTGGGGACTTGGTATTGACCCACAACCACTGCCGGTACAACCTGCACCACAACCTTTTGGTCAACTTCCTTACCAACAAGAAAGTCCTTTACTAGTAGTAAAGCAAAGAGACCTTTGGGCAGAAATTGACCAACAAAGATTTCATGATGAAACTTTGCAATGGTTTGGCGAAGAGTGCATTGTTAGATTACTTTGGCGTGCAGAAGATGCAGCCGCTGGATTAGTTACTTACTGCCAGACATGCCAAGTAACCCCAAACCCAACACAACCTAATGCCAATGTTAAAGCAAGAGCAAGTGCTGTTTACAGACAAAGTGGTAACAGTTATTGCCCTGATTGTTATGGTACTACATTTACAGGTGGTTTTCAACCTATTGCCTATCACCTTTACATGTTAGCATCTGATACACCTGATATTCGTAGAAGTATGCAAGTTGGTCAATTCTGGCAACAGAATCCATCTGTTCAATTCTCATGGTATCCACAAATTCGCCAAGGTGATTTGGTTGTTAGAGTTGAAAATTGGAACGGTAATGTCCCAACTTTTACTTCACAGAGATTTCAAGTAAATAATGTTAATCCAGTTACTATTCGTACAGGTCCTGGTCCAAGTTCTCAATACCCTTATAGAGTTGGTACTACACAACCTTTTCAGAATACAAATAAAATTGTAAATCAAACTTGTACACTAGAAGCATTACCACCTGACAGTCCTTACTATTCGGTACCAGTTATATGAAATTACCTGAAAGAGTCACTTACCAAATTTCAAGAAGAGCATTGGAGATTGCCTATGACAATGCGCCTAAGGATACAGGTTCAGGAGCATCTAGACTTCAAGCAATAAATGCAGAAGGAATGGTTGGTATAAAAGCTCCTGACTACATGGTGGTTCAAAATTTTGGTGCAAAACCAAGAGTAATGTGGGAACTTTCAGGTAAGGTAATTCCAATTAGGTTACCTTCTGGCCAAATAATTTTTAGGACTGCTACTGCTAGTAATATTGGTAAAACTAAAATAGTTTCTCGTGATGAAAAGGGAAGAATTATTAGTACCAAAATTAGTTGGAGGTACCCAGGACTTAAAGGTAGCCACTTCATTGATAATGCTCTTAAACAAGCATTTAATGAATGGGCAAGAGCTTCATCAGGTGCAGGAGCTATTTCAATGTTAGAAGAGAGCGAAGTCCGTTTTCTTATAGAGACTATAAAAGAGTTACGCTAATGCTTATTACAGGTGTAAAAATTGCAATAGTAGAAGCACTTGTTGCCGGATTTAATGCAATAAATCCTGCCCCATCAGGTCGTCAAGTTGGTATACCAAGTTCTTCAACTTTAGACCTAACACCAAACTCAGTAACAATTGAGTATCCAAAAGAGATGGCTCACTGGCCTGCAATCTTTGTTCAATTTAGGCCTTCTAAGACTCAATGGAGTGGTCTTTACCCAGATACTTATACTTTACCAAGTGGCCAATATATCTATGGTGCTCAAGCCGCACTTATGGATAGAACAGGTTACTTTGAAGGGTCAATTGACCTTCAAGTTCTTGCTTTAACTTCTGAAGAAAGAGACCAATTATGGGATACTTTGTATAATTTGGTCTTAATGAACCCTGGAAACCCAGTAAGTAATGCATTTTATCAAAGTTTAGCAAACAATAATCTTGTAGGGATGACAATTCTTCAAGGAACAGTTCAGACACTAGGAGACACAGTTTCTCCTGGAACACCCTGGAGTCCTGAAGAATTTAGTTATGAATCCTCTGTAAGAATCCAATGTGTAGGTGACTTCTATGAAAGCAAGTTTGATGTTCTAACACCTACCCTACAAACCGTAGTATTAAGTGGAACACTTTCTTATCAATTTGAAGCTTAACATTGTAAAAATAAAAAGATGTCATACTTAGTACCTGTAAGGAGAATTCTCTATGGCCGTTAACAACTATCAGAACCCAGGGGTTTATGTAAGTCAGGTTACCAACCCGTCACTTACTACAGCCAACCCCCAATCACTTAACATTTGCTTCCTTGCAAATGCTAGTGGCAATAACCCAGTTGCTCCTCAGACCGACCGTTTTCTTGTAACTTCCGGAACTTCAGCCCCTATGAGTTTTGCATTAACTCAAAGTGGTGTAGTAACTTCTAGTGTTGTAGTAACTAACAATACAACCGGAGCAACATTAACACTTGGTACTGACTATGCATTAACTACTGTTAATAATACTACTACACTTACTACAATTACAGGTGGATCAGGAATTGCTGGTGTTGGTGCAAATGGTTGGATTGCAACTAACTATAACTACACAACAGCAGTTCCAGGTCAAACCTATACTTTCTATAACTTTAATAGTGTTCAAAATACTTTTGGTCCTGCTTTCAGTTATAACAATAATGGTACAGTAACTGTAAACAGCCCTGCATCTTTTGCTTCTTGGCTTGCCTTCCAGAATGGTGCTCAAGTTGTAAGTTGTCAAAACATTATTAGTGCTAGCGGTAATGCTGGTACTGAGCAAGACTTCCTAAACGCAGTTCAAGGACTTGTAAAAGTTCCTGGAATTAACGTTATTGTTCCACTTAAGTATGACACAACTTACAACCCAGGTGGTAGTGGTGCTGGAACATTGTTTGGTGGACTTAACAATTTCTTGACCGCTCAAGCAACCAACGGTGTTTATCAAAGAGCATTTGTTGGTATGGATTCCACAGTTAGTGGTACAAACCTAATCAACACAGTTTCAAAGATTGCAACTGCTATTGGTTCTAATGGTTCTGGTTCAAGAATGACTTTAGCAGTTCCACAACAAGTTAATGTTAACCCAGGACTTAACTCAGTTACTGGTATCAGTACTAGTTATGTAACTGTTGATGGTATTTACTTGGCAGCTGCACTTGCTGGTCTATTCACAGGTCAGGCAGATGTTTATGTTCCAATTACTCACAAGAATGTAAATGCAATCCAAAGTATTCCTAACCAAATTTCTGCAAGTGACAGTACTACAATTCAGAGTTTTGGTGGAACAGTTGTTAGACAACGTGCAAACGGTACACTTTATGTACGTCACGGTTTGACACTAAATACTACAAACTGGTTGACCCAAGAACTTTCAATTCAAGCAATTGGTGACAGACTGAGTAATAACATTGCTCAAACTCTTAATAACTCAACACTTATTGGTAGTCCACTAACAAACAATACACTAGCAAGTTTGCAAAGTACAGTCTTGGCAACTTTGATGAGAGCAGTTAATACTAATCTTATTCAGAGTTACCAAAACCTGACTTATGCTACAAACCCAGCTAATCCTACAAATGTAGTTGTTAGTTTCCAATACTCACCAACAATTCCACTGAACTACGTTAATGTTAACCTATCTGTCAATGTTCAAACAGGGTCTATTACTTCTGTAAGTAACGTTGGTAGTACATACGTAGGCTAGAAAGAAAGTAACTTATGGCAACCTCAAAGTTTCGCGTAGGTGGTGGTTATACCTCCATCAACTTTAATGGACAACCTCTACTATATGTAGATGTTATTAGAGAGACAGCACCACGCCCTGTCGCTCAAGCACAATCTATTCAACCAATGGACAGTGCTTATCCAATTGAAATTGCTTTTCCGGCAGCACTAGAAGCCGGTAATCTTGATATTACATTCCGTGAACAATGGGATGCAGAAGTCTGGGCATATCTACCTGGAGCTGGTTTTCAAAATGCCAGTGACTTGTTGGATGTTTTCAGGGCACAGTTAACAGGAAGTGCATTAGGCAACGACTGGACTGTGACAAAAGTAATCACAAACCCAAACGGTAATCACAGAACGATTACTTACATGGGTATTGTGGTAGTTAATGTTATGGTAGACGAAGTTGTAAATATCGGATCTATGACATTCCCGAAGAGCGTTCAGATGATGTATCTCCGTCGTCAAGAATCCCAAAATGTAAACAACTCTTCAGCTTTGACCTACCCAGGTCAACAGGTTCTCTAATTCTTAGAAAGGAATATTAAAATGCCTGCCCGTTCAGTAGTAATTCAATTGCAGCCTGGAGTACAACAAGCTATCCTTCCGGACCACC
>Ga0208616_1000492_pt1 | contig 10663 bp, 13 predicted proteins | sample CryBogCBE16Oct07_FD_184575 | JGI IMG/M metagenome (GOLD analysis project Ga0208616, IMG submission 184575) | Freshwater microbial communities from Crystal Bog, Wisconsin, USA - CBE16Oct07 (SPAdes) (version 2) | ecosystem: Environmental > Aquatic > Freshwater > Lake | place: Crystal Bog... | reverse complement strand
ATTTCGGGATCTCTGAACGTCTCGGGAACTTCAAACCTGGCGACCCTGTACGCGGCCACTTCAAACATAGGAACCCTGAACGTCTCGAGCATTGAAAACGTTTCTAATCTTAGGACCATCCTGGCCAATGTTACGTCTCTTAACGTTTCTAGTATAGAGAATGTTTCGAACCTAGTGTCTACTCTGGCAAACGTAATCACGGCGAATATCTCCGGATTGACAGTAGGCCCCGTGACAGCGAATCCAGTTCTGACCGTAAATGGAAATTCGTTTTTTTCTTCAGATACGCTAGTGACACCGTTTGGTACATTCGCGACGATCAATACTCTCACGGGAATGTCAGTCGGGGCTCCGTCTCCTACCCTCGGATCAAACTTGGCCGTGTTTTCAAATACTTCTGGAGCAACTACAGTTATTACTGGAAATGCCATAGGAATATCGAATCTTTCCCCCGCGACAACCCTGAGCGTCGGAGGCACAATCTCCGCGCTCGGAAATGCAACGACATTTGGCACGGTCGCACCTATGACTTGGAGACAAGGAAATTCTGGAACTACATGGAATCCTGCCGGAGGTGCTCAATCTAATTATTATCTGGGAACAAGTGCAGTCCAGATGCAGTGTGGGTCTAACACTATGGCGGTAAATCCACAGACAATAACTTTCCCCTCTCCTTACGTGAATAATCCTATCGTCCTGGTCACGAGTTACAGTCAGGCAAGTTCTAACCTTTGGGTATCTAGTATAAGTTCTACGCAATTTCAGCTGACGGCAAATGCTATAGGAACTTTCGAGTGGATATCGTTTGGCATCTAGTTAAGTCAGGCTCAGCGAAGAAGCAAGCGAGCTCGATTGATAAATGGTTTTAATTTGTGCAGCTGTCAGGGCCGTGTTGTAAACTCTCAGATCTTGAACGGATCCATTGAAACCATAGTACCCGTTTGTGCACCCCACAAAAAGATATTGAATGTTAAGATTGTTTGTTGTTGTAAACGTACCTCCAAAATTTATCCCGTTAAAATATCCGGATACTACCGCAGAGCCATTAAAAACGACCGCGGCGTGAAACCATATTCCTTGGGTAAATTTAAGAGTAGATGATATACCAGTTGAATCTTTTCCAGAATATATAGAAAAAATACTAGTAGATGCAAAATAAAGGTTAAAATTGTCACTCGTTCCCGATCCAGTTGCTGAAAATCCTATAAATGATTCGTTACTTACCGGTGGACCCCTAGAATTCACCCAGCACATTATAGTAACTGGACTCGTCGTCGGGACAAAAGTTGGAATTGTATATCTCAGGTACGAAGGGTTCCCTGAATTAGCTGGACCTGCAAGATTTATACATTGGTTATAAATTCCAGGAACATATGTAATTCCTGATAGAATATTGGTAGCAGATGGGCCCAAATTCGTAACAGAATCTACGTTAGATCCGTTGAACGGCCAGAGAAGCGAAGGACCGACTATATTGTAACTTTGTGTAGCCGCTAAAGATGGATACATTGAGCTCGATTGATAAATTCCCTGAACTTGCGCAGTAGAAAGAGCAGTATTATAAATTCTGAGATCTTCATAATACCCATCCAATGGTCTTCCATTAACTGAATTAAATGCCATGACCGACAAAGGGACTATAGACGTCCTTGTAACTGTGTATGTTGAATAGAGAACCCCGTTTATATAAAAATACCCGGTAGTGTTTGTCCCGGTCGCTGAAACGTTCGACAGAACCAGTCCTGCATGATAAAATACGTTCGTACTTAGAACAGGTCCAACTGCGCCATAATTTGCCAAAAATCTTTGAGACGAGCCATTGATTATAAAATCATACTGGGTGCCATCCATGGTCAATCTTATATAGGTTGGATTTATCGCAGATACGAAAGATCTGGGGTTTATCCATGAGGTCAAAGAAAAACTATTAGACGTTCCCGGAAAATTAGTTATATTATATGTCATTGAACAGTTGGCCGCGTTTGCTCCTCCGAAAGTTGTAGAATTATTAAGATACAATGCATTTCCGTATAATCCTGGAACGTACACAGGCGCGTACGTAAATGTCCCGTTTACACTAGAAGATGCGGGCCCCAGGTTTGTTATAGAATCAACGTTCGACCCATTGTAAGACCACATAAGAGAAGGGCTCGGCGTGCTTTGCGTAAGAGTCAGAGAAGGGGGGATTCCCCTGGACTGATAAATTCCTAGAATTTGTGCGGGAGTTAGTACTTGGTTATAGATCCTAAAGTCTGCAACCTGGACATTGCTCTGAATAAACTGAAAGTTTGCAAATCCTATGCCCAACTGATACATGGGATTCGTGTAAGCAGTAGTCGTAAGGGGATTTCCCACTTGTAAGTTACTACTTAACAAAGTTCCTGAATTTATAGTCCCTCCCGCGGCCGTGTTTAAATTGTAAGAAACCGTGACGGAACTCGCGCCTATCGAAGTCACCCAGCAGCTGTTAAAAACAGAATGAATATAGACATTAGAGGAGTACCCAACCTGTGAAGTCGAAAAATTTGATACGGACGCAACAGGCAAAGTTAATCCGGTGTAAATCTGCCCGGAAGTCCCTGCCGGAACAGTCACGAGAGACGTGAGAGTAGTCACGGCGGTTGTCTGATACTGTTGCCTCGGAGTTCCGACGGGCTGACCGTTAAAATACGCTGATAGAATCCCGCCCGAATCGAGTGTCATTGCAAAGTGGCACCAGGTACCTGTTGTCAGCTTGACATTTGTAAGTGGAGATATAGACACTCCCGCACCCGTAGTTGCCACCACCGGAGAATTAAAACTCGAGGGAAAATAATATCGTCCAGACGAGGCTTTGTAATTTTGATAATAAATGGTATCCTCAAATTCAAAAAATGCACAGTTCGTGTTAGTCAGGGTTGGTAAAAACCAGCCGGACGCAGTAAAAGTTTTTAGATTTAGAGAATTAATAATGTAAAAATTACCAACATAAGGAGTGGTTCCGTTGATGACCAGGGAGTTGCCGTACACGCCCGAATTTGTTGCGAATGTAGACGATGCCGTCCCTCCTGCATAACTTCCCTGGGCCGGTATTCCGCTTATCGTGTCTGTACTAGATCCATTGAATGATAACAAAAAAACAGGCTGAGGTCCTGCGCTCATCTATTATTCTGCGCAGATATTAGATGTCGATATCTTTCACGAGGTCGGGCGGGGCTCCAGTCTCGTTCAATCCTCCGAGCGGGGTTCAGCACGTCGTCACCAGTTACACAGCTTCTCCGGCCGACTATTACATAGGAGTTAACGGGCCTGGGATTACCGTGACTCTTCCTCCCAGTTCTCTCCTTTATGCCGGAAAATCACTCTACATAAAAGACGAGTCGGGCAACAATGTTACAGTTGCAGGAAACGGTAACCTCATAGACGGTTCGGCATCTGTGTCCCTTACCAGGAACTACATGTGCCTCCAAGTCATGTGGACCGGATCTTTTTGGTCGGTTATATAAGAGATGACTTACATACCTGCAGTGTCAGCGGTCGTCTCGGTCGGAAATTCCACGACGAGTGCCCTGGCCCCGACCGCTACATTCACAGGAACTCCCGAAGATGTCAGCCAGTACTCGTCACTGAGTGTTTCGTTCTATGTCAAGCCCGCTACAGCGACCGGGAACATATTTGTACAATTTTCGAACGTCGCATCACCTTTCTACCCGGTGTCAAATACTGTCACCCCCGTGACGTCCTTGACAGCCAACGGGTTCACTCTCGACACGACTATGACTGCCCAGTTCTTCAGGGTTTCATATATCAACGACTCTGCGCAGCAGACGACCCTGATGATCGAGACCATATACCACCCTCAGGCTCGAATCGCCGTCAAGTCCGAGAGACTCGCTCAACCAATGAATAACTATTCGGATCTCTTGAACACTCGTTCGGTCGTCGCTGGTCAGACCCAGGGAAATAATCCGACCGTCGAAGTCATAGGCACGAACGGCAATCAATCTCTGAACGTGTGCATCAACGATCCCCGGACGGCATTTAACGAGGTGTGCGTCTCTCAACTTTTTCCATTGGCCCAGATTGACTTCGTGTACGGAATCAACACAGTTATCACGTCCAGTAACATCTCCGGTTCTAATGCGACCGTGACAGCCTCTTCAGGTCTCCTGAATGTTAGCTCGAACGCGGCGTCTGGCGCGTCCGCCGCCCTGTTCAATGCCAAAAAGTTTGTAAAATACAGAGCCGGGCAGGGTGCTCAGTGTCGCCTGACATCCTTGTTTTCTCAACCTTCGTCGGTCAGTGGCAGCATATGCGTATCGGGCGTAGGTTTCGCTGTAGCGAACACGACTTACCCCATCGACTTTGTAGGGTTTGGGTACGGAAATCCGGCGAGCCCGACAACCTTTAATATCCTATGGCGCAATAACAAGGTGGACACGTGGTACCCTCAATCGGCATGGAATTTTGACACTTTGTTAGTCGGGACAAAGTCGGGGTACACACTGGCTCCGCAGTCCCTTAACTCGTGGCAGATTCAGTTCCAGTACTGTGGAAACATTCTATTTTCGGTAGAAAATCCAGCCACCGGACGATACATTCTCGTCCATTCAATCCCCTCATCTTTGGTCGCCCCACAGACTCCAAACTTTCAGAACCCGACTCTCCAACTCATGTGGTATTCTAACAGTGCCGCCGGTTCCACCAGTACCCTGAGCGTCTATGGCGCCTCTGGAGGTCATTTTCTAGAGGGACTCCGCGAGCTCACAGGACCTCGCGGAGCTATATATTCAGCCCCTGCAGACAATCTAGTACCGGGTGTAGAGACCATGATTCTGGCCGTAAAAAATGCAACATATTTCGGATCTAATCCTCAGAATGTCATACCTTGCCGGAGCCAGATTCATCTCAGAAACTTTAGCGTGTCGTCCGGCGGATATTGCAGTGGAGGCCAGGGCTCGTCGTCGTTTACGGCCAGTCCTGCCCCGGCCGTAATAAACATACGGCAAATTAGAAATCCTGTGAGCGGTGGACCGGCCATCTGGACTCCGTACACGGGTACAAACCAGAGTAACTCGGACGGTTCTAACATATATGGCCAATCGACACTGAGTTCCAATGTGGCCCGGCTGACTGGGATAACTGGTGGAAATACAGGATTTGATATTAATGTCGCGTGCGGAACTTCTAATAACGTGGATTTCAAGGAGTATGAGTCGGTCGCTTACCCAGGGGACGTGCTCGTTTTCACTGCGAACCTCCAGAGCTTTCCGACAATAACTTCGTACGTGAATGTGTGTCTGGCTCTCACGTGGAACGAGGACATTTAGTTTCGGTGCCAGTAGTAATATATGGACGACTCGCAGAGAATAAAGTACATTTATGCAGATTCAACAAACAGGGACACGTCTCTTTACCCGTACGGAAACGCTTATACGTTGTTTCTCACGAATCCGGTACGGAGCATAGTTCAGGTAGATCTCGTCGCGGCCAAAGTTCCGAACACTTCTTATAACGTGTTTAGCGGGAGTTCTTTCTTGAGTTTGAGCAATGGGCCCTCGATCTCGATCGCACCCGGATATTATTCGGCGTGTGGTCTTGCGTCGGCAATAGAAAACGCATCTGGAAACTCGATAAATGTGGATTTTCTAAACAGCGAAGGAAAATTTATATTTTTTTCAGCAACTGCCTGGGCCGTGACTGCATCCTCGGAAGCCCAGAAGACTCTAGGTACGCGGGCGACATTTACACTCGGGCCTGCATCCGGCAATCCGGTCTACGCGAACGATCCCACATACGGCCAACTTAACATAGCTAAATCTTCAACCATAGTGGACTTGTCTACTCACGAGTACGTTTTTCTGGACATTATGGAATTACGAACTACGAGCGTGTTGGACGCAAAGAAACTCGTGACGGGAAAGATGAGCAGTAACGTGTTTTATCAGACGACCGATGGGTCATCTATAAGAAGCTCGTTCGGGATGGTCCCGATGGATGTAGCCGGCGGATCTATTAAAAACTTTAAAGAAGAGAATGATTTCAGGCAGTATATAGAGTTTGACTATCCGATAGTCAAACTCGACAGACTGACAGTCCGTTGGGTCGACAAGTCTGGAATTCCTATTGTTTTCAACGGATACGAAAATAACGCATTTAGTCTGAGACTCACGTGCGTTTACGACAAGACCGAACCTCCGCTCCCTCCTTTACCAGCATTTGATCTCAAGCGCTACCTGGAAAGTATCCCGCCTCCTCCGCCGGCTCCCAAAAAGACTGCATGGGGGAGATGGTTCCTCGTTTTTATAATAATCGTCCTAGGGGCTCTCTTGTTAAAAAGGAGCAGGCCTGAGTAAAGAATGGGTGATATATGGGCCGAGGACTTTTGCAGGGCTCTCGAGAAACGACCGAGACTAAACCCTTTGGGTGAAGACGAACATCTTCACCCAAATGGATCGGTTACCAGAGACGAGGACAAGATTATCGCCCTTCAGAGAATCTGGAAGGAAGCGGCGTACAAACCGGGTGGCAAAATGTACCTAAAGGTCCGAGACCACTTTTACGAGGCACAGAGGGATGATTCCCCATACGGCTGACCAGAAATAGTTGAAATATTCATAGTATTCCTTCAGGCTCGGGAAAATCATAAAGATGCGGAAGACGAGATCCAGAAATACTCCGTACAGAGCCAAGTTTCTATAGGTCATGGGGAAGGGAAACAGTGCGAAAAACAGACTCATCATTCCTCCCGCAATAAAGAGAGACTCTGTCGAACCGTGCAGAGCAAAGTAATCCTTTAGTCCCCACCCGGTCGGCCCTCCTAGACCCATCTTAACCCCTGTCTGTAAAAGAAAATCACCCATGAAACCGGTGAAGACGGCCGCGGATACTATATTCATTCCTTGTTAATAAGTGGCATTTTAATTGGAGGACTAGATTGTTCATTACGCTTAAACATAAGAAGCCCTGAAAGAGTAAGAAAAAATGGGAGGGATCCGGCAGGGTGTACCCGATGTTGAAGAGCAAGAACGCGACCGCAGCGGAGACGGAGCCTTTTTCTGCGAGTGTTGCAGATTCATTTGCGCGTGGTTAATCCCTATAGTTTTTGTAGGGGTTCTTATCGTAATCGCCCTCATTCCAGCTATGTTACAATAAAGACACGGAGCCCTGAAAGAGTAAGATGGAAATTAGAAAAATTGAACTAGCTTGTGCCGCAGTTTTCCGTCGTATGGAAAACTATGGCACTTGTTTTTTACAGGCAAATATAGTAAAAGAGATTTTAGAGGAAAATATGGGTTATAAACCCGACCTTATTTACGGATACGCTTCAGACCGCGATGGAACCTATATACGCCATTTCTGGCTTGAACTTGATGGAAATATAATAGATCCATCAACGTTGTCATTACCTCATAAGCCAATAAGAAAACTATCGAAAAGCCCATTAAATGGAAAATGTCTTACATCGAGCACGTTTCAGTCTATACAACAAAACAGTTTTAACATGGCCAAAAATAACCATTTTTGGCAAGATATGGAAAATCATTGCGGTGTTGAAGAAGTTCAAAAATATAAATTTATAAAACAACAACTTGCAAATGGAGACATCTGAAGAATTAGTAGCACAATGCAGGCCGGAAGACTGTAACCATGCGTCACCGTCTTTCATTCATTCCTTGTCAATAAGTGGAATTTTAATTGGAGGCAATTCTGAAGGTCCCGAAATCTTGCCGAGTATATAGTTCAGGGGTTTCCTTACGACGTCATACGTGCGTTCTACAAAGTTTACGTGATTACTCATCTTTTCGATCCCCTTTTCTATACCCTCGAGTCTTTTTTCTATAGATTCGAGTCTTGATTCCATTCTATGATAAATGTATAAAATTTTTAAGCTAATACGTTTCGGACCTTTTTGTGCGTGACGCACGTTAGATCTTCCTTCTAAATTAGCGCCGTTCTGATAAATAGGGACACCCTTCATTATTGCGTAGAGGGTCGCGAGTGCCCGGAATTTCGTGCCTACGCCTTTCGAGGAGTTTCTCCTTCTGCGATTACAATCCTGGTCGGATAATTTATAAGAGTCACGTATCCCTTCGTTGGGACATGTTCTATATTGAAAGTAGTTTGATTTCAAACTCTGTATTTGTTAAACATTTTTCTCCGTTCTTCCCTCAAAAGTTTTGCGACTTCCGAACGACTCAGGGGTCGCTCGTACCTGTTCAACATTGCCGACGAGCGCGTCCCCGTATTAGGGCTATACAAAAGTTTGTTCACTGGGCTCCTGAAAACTTTATTATAAATAGTTTTTCGAGCCTTGTCACGCAGTATCCGGCTCCTCAAATTTACACCTTTTTTTATAGAATTTGTAAGATTTTCCGCCCTTTTTATGAGAGCCCCGTAGTTTCTTGTTAGTTGCCTCTTTTTTTCCGCGTATTCAGGGCCCCTGTTGGGATAATTCTTGTCGAGCCTGTTATAACTAGAGTGCCGGGCCTGTACGAGACTGTTTATGCGGGCTAGGGACTTTCTCAAGTTCATGTGGATCGTGTTTTCTTTTTTTATGGCGTTCTGAAACTGCTTCGACAGATTGTCGTAACGCTTGTCAAGTGGCTTACCCTCAGAATAATGCTTGAGTCCTAAATAAATCTTGTTAATCTTTTGCATTTATGATTGGCAGAGAAATTTCGTGTTGTGTCCAGGGCCCGGAGGCCAAGACGCAGTCTTATAATCAAAAATGGCTCCCAAACGTCTTCTCCCGTGGATCGACCCGGAAAAGATTAATGGTCAAATGCTTTCAATGAACCCGAATGCACTTGACATTGTCACGAGCAAGCCGAATCGGATTAATTGGAGTTTACTGTCATTGAATCCCGGCGCGATCGAACTTCTCGTGGCGAACCCAGAAAAGATATACTGGTGCTACCTTGCAAAGAACCCTGCCGCGATCGAACTTCTCAAGGCTAATCAAGAAAGGATTAAATTGGATTGGATTGCACGGAATCCTTCAATTTTTGAAGAAATCCCAGAACCTCTTTTCAAGCAAGAACTGATTGAAAAGGTGTTCCACCCGAAGCGAGTAATTAGATTTGGAGGACCAGAATGGCTTGAATGTGTTTAAAACATAGGAATTATATAAATGCCAGACGGTTCCGTGAAGCGCTTTATCGCTTAGAGGGGGACCCGATCCTTGAAGGATTGGGAAACCCTTGTGCCTTTAGCCAATTCTTGATTTTTGTGTTGTTGTTTCCAACTTTGAAAACAGAATTCGTTTTATTTTTGGCTGTCCAGCCGAGTCTTTCACGGACGATCCACGTGGATGTAGGAAGATTCGCCCCTCCTGCTCTAGTCTTGGAACGATTCCCTAGATTAATTCCTGTATGATAAATGGGCTTTTTCCGGGTTATTGCGTAAAGTGTCGCCAGGGCCCGTAAGGTTGTTCCCGTGCCCTTCCCTTTATTGTTAGTCTCTCCTTCGTAAATGTACACATGAGATCTATTTTCGTATATTCTCACGTAAGACTTGCCGTAACTGATAGTATATTCCGGTTTTTCATTTTTCACCTTGAAATTGGTCCCTTTAAGGAAGTTCTTAACAAACGCGTTCATTACTTTTATTAAAGATAATAATTTCTTCGAATCAAATGAAGAGCGTAGTCACAAAGATTAAGTTTGGCGGAGTCGACTACGACGTCGAGAAGACAATCAAACTCGAGGACGGAACGGAATACTACGTTCTCCTTGGATACGAGAGAAAGGTCAAGGGCAGCGATTGTGAGATTCTGGCGACACGTCTGGTTATTTAACGGGTATTATGCGAGCGATGGAAATAATCTGTGTCGGACCCCTAACGTGACTCAGTTAGCCATCTATAATACCTGGGTGCGTGCGGCTCATCACGTTTGATACAATCGCCGCTATGATCGATTATCTCAAGCTCAGCTGCCCCGGGTCCGCCAAATGGTTCCGAGACTGGTATCCCAACGGTCTGCATGTTTATGAGAACCACTCGAATTCCGAATCGGAGAGTGAAGCGCCTAAATTAAATAGAATGCGGGGCACAGGATATTAGTAAACCTTTAGCTGTTTCGACAAGAGTATGTGTAAAAAAAACTTGCGTTATATAAATGTCAGGACACACGCTCGTGAAAATGTATAATAGGTCTAGTGCGGCTAGGAACATAATTAATGCAAATAATGCTCTCTGGAAACGTTATAATTCCGCTCGGATTCTATCAGACAGGAGTAATAAGGTCCTTAAGAGTAACAAGAGTGCCCTGCGTCAGAATCTCAGCAGGGGGAACATTAGTCAATCAGACTATAATAAGTGGATGAAAGTATTAAACACTGAACTCAACCGGCGCAAGAAAAGAGCCGACCAGCTCGCACGCAAGGTTCTGAATCAGTTGACGTTTCACACGGGCCTGAAGCGGATTCGAAAAAAGTACCATAAGTAAAAATTAGTGTTGTGCACAAGGCCCGGAGGCCAAGACGCAGTCTTGTAATCAAAAATGGCCCCCAAACGTCTTCTCCCGTGGATCGACCTAGAAAAGATTAATGGTCAAATGCTTTCAATGAACCCGAATGCACTTGAACTTCTCAAGGCCAATCCGGAAAAGATTCAATGGGGATTTCTTTCCAAGAACCCTGCCGCGATCGAACTTCTCGTGGCGAACCCAGAAAAGATTAAT
>Ga0208616_1000485_pt1 | contig 10769 bp, 10 predicted proteins | sample CryBogCBE16Oct07_FD_184575 | JGI IMG/M metagenome (GOLD analysis project Ga0208616, IMG submission 184575) | Freshwater microbial communities from Crystal Bog, Wisconsin, USA - CBE16Oct07 (SPAdes) (version 2) | ecosystem: Environmental > Aquatic > Freshwater > Lake | place: Crystal Bog... | reverse complement strand
CACTAAAGCCGCATCCAATTCTTTCGTTGTAGAAAAACCCGGTTCCGCTCATTTGGGCTACCGGGTTTTATTTCATCATATGAAATGTCATTTCCATCCATAAAATGCGGTGCAACAATCAGGGCATCGGTGTATTTCAAACTCTGATGATATTTTCCATGATATGGAATAGCACTCTTAAGTCATTGAATTAAATGACTTAAATTTCACCTCTAGAAGTAAAAAAAAGTCTTGTAGGTTTTGGATCTATCTCTAAACTCTTATATAAGACATAAGACTTGAATTACCAATTCTGATGGCCTCAATCATTGAAGTTTCATTTTTCTTAGGGAGAAGAGCATGACCGATCGCAAAGCTGATATTGCTGCAATTCAAAAAGACTGGGATACCAATCCAAGATGGCATGGCATTAAGCGTGGATATACCGCAGAGGATGTGGTTCGTTTGCGAGGATCGCTGAAGATTGAGCACACACTGGCTAAAACAGGTGCCGAGAAGTTATGGAACTTGGTTAATAACGAAGCGTATGTCAATTGTCTTGGGGCACTAACAGGCGGTCAAGCAATGCAACAAGTGAAGGCCGGTATTCAAGCAATTTACTTATCAGGTTGGCAAGTAGCTGCTGACGGTAACTCTTATGCAGCAATGTATCCAGATCAATCTTTATATCCAGTTGACTCGGTTCCAAAGATGGTTGAGCGTATCAACAATTCCTTCCAACGTGCCGATGAAATTCAGTGGGCTAAAGGGGTTAATCCAGGTGATGCTGGCTATATCGATTACTTTGCTCCTATTGTTGCTGATGCTGAAGCGGGTTTCGGTGGCGTACTAAATGCTTTTGAGTTAAGTAAGGCCTTGATCAAGCAGGGTGCTGCAGGGGTTCACTTTGAGGATCAACTTTCCTCTGTCAAGAAATGCGGTCACTTGGGCGGTAAGGTTCTATTGCCCACCTCAGAATCTGTGCAGAAATTGATCTCAGCCCGCTTGGCTGCAGACGTGATGGGTGTTCCTACCATTATCTTGGCTCGTACCGATGCAGAAGCTGCTGACTTATTGACCTCTGATTATGATGAGAACGATAAGCCATTTCTCACAGGTGAGCGCACCCCAGAGGGCTTCTACAAAACCCGTAAGGGTCTTGATCAAGCAATCTCGCGTGGCTTAGCTTACGCTGCCTATGCGGATATGGTCTGGTGTGAAACTGGCACCCCTGATCTAGACTTTGCTAGAAAATTTGCTGAAGCGATTCGGGCTAAATTCCCAGGCAAGATGTTGGCGTACAACTGTTCACCATCTTTCAACTGGAAAAAGAATTTAGATGATGCAACGATTGCTAAGTTCCAACGCGAATTAGGAGCAATGGGTTACAAATATCAATTCATCACGTTGGCTGGTATTCACTCTATGTGGTACAACATGTTCGACTTGGCGCAAGACTATGCTCAGCGTGGTATGACTGCATACGTTGAGAAAGTTCAGGAGCCAGAATTTGCTGCCCGTGATCGTGGCTATACCTTCGTATCACATCAGCAAGAAGTTGGCACAGGATACTTTGATGACGTCACAACCGTGATTCAGGGTGGTAAGTCTTCCGTTACTGCATTAACAGGCTCTACCGAAGAAGAGCAGTTCCACTAAGCGGAATTTCTCGGCTATACCGGCATCTAATTCGCCTCATAAGGGTGACTTGGATGCCGTTTTCGTTTACATTCACCTCATGAGCAATTGCGTACTTTGTAAAGATATCTTGAGCCCTGAAGAGGGGGAGTTAATTTGGCGTGGTGATGACTGCCGCGTGATCTTAATTCACGATCCTGACTTGCCAGGTTTTTGTCGAGTGATTTGGAATCGTCACGTGAGTGAAATGTCAGAGCTCACTTATGGAGAGCGCGAACACTTAATGAATCTCGTTTTTGCTGTTGAGCAGGCGATTGACCAAACGATGGAGCCGCTCAAGATTAATTTAGCCTCTTTGGGTAATCAAGTACCCCATTTGCATTGGCATGTAATACCGCGTTACGAGGACGATGCTTTCTTTCCAAGCACTGCTTGGTCAGCTAGGATAAGAGAGACGCCTACAACAGTCATTGCGCAGCGTCAGAAACGTGCCGCAGAGTTGCCCAAGGCCATTCGTGCAGCAATTGCAGGGTTAGCCTAGTTCAAACCAGCTTCTTTAGGGCTTCTAGGTATTTTTCAGGACTCAGCTGTCCACCTTCTCTTTGGGCCTCCCACATCACTTGCCCTAGACATTCCATCATGAGGTGTTGTGCTTCATGGGCAGAGCCTAATTTCCTCGTGAGGCTTTCTGCAACCTGTCTAATACCTGGCGGTTGATCGATCGAGATTTGCTCGCTAATCGAAAGATGCATGGAGAGATGCAAAAAAGGATTGGTTTCACCGCGTTCCGGTGTGTAATCTTGACCAAGGGCGCCTTCAGGATCAGCCAACAACTCGTGGTATTCAGGATGCTGCTCCATCCAATCTCCTGCGATGGTCTCAAGGGGAGCAAGAATATGCCCTTCCGTTTTTTTCTTCCAGGTATCACAGAAAAAGCGCCGTACCTCTTCGCGAGTTGGGTTAAAGATCGCCACGCACTTTTCCTTTTCCAGTTTTTTGTTTAAACCTGCACAGTGGCTCAACAATGCATTCTTGACAGTGAGGATTGCGAGCCGTGCAAGTATATCTACCATGCAAAATAAGCCAATGATGGGCATCCTGCAGAAATTCTTTAGGAACGCGTTTCATGAGCTGCTCTTCAACTTTCACGACATCTTTTCCTGGCGCTAAGCCAGTTCGGTTAGAGACTCTAAAAATATGGGTATCGACTGCAATCGTTGGCTCACCAAATGCCGTGTTTAGTATTACGTTGGCAGTTTTTCTCCCAACTCCAGGTAAAGCCTCTAGGGCCTCACGCGTGCGGGGTACTTCGCCTTGATGCTGCGCTAGGAGTATTTTGCAGGTCTCTTGAATATGTTTCCCTTTGGTTCTGAATAAACCAATATGCTGAATGTAGGGACGAACACCTTCTTCGCCCAAATCCAATAGGGCTCGCGGAGTATTTGCTATTTTGAATAGTTGTCGTGTTCCTTTATTCACAGAGATATCAGTAGCTTGAGCTGAAAGGAGAACGGCAATCAATAATTCAAAAGGGGAGCTATATTCCAGCTCAGTGGTGGGCTGGGGATTGTTCGCTTGAAGTAATTCAAAAAAGCTGCGTCGCTGCTCAAGATTCATTTGGATTTCTGAGCTCTGGCAATTGCTGCTGCAATGATTTTACGTTTGCGTGCCTGTTCAGCAAGTTCAGATTCTGATGACGCAGACTCCGTATTTAGGGCTGATAATTTAGCACTCGCTTTCTTCGTAAGACGTTCTTGGTTGTCGAGCGCTTCCCTGACTAGACGGGTTTCTCTAGCGTGATAACGCATACGAGCCTCGTCAGCGAGCGTACTGGACCATGCGCCCCACCCGGTTTGCTGAGCAGTGACATTCACCATCGTGATGCAGTCGACCGGGCAGGGCGGTAAACACAAATCGCAGCCAGTACACCAATCATCTAGAACAACATGCAGTTGTTTAGATGCGCCAACAATTGCATCAACAGGACAAGCTTGGATGCAGAGGGTGCAACCAATGCAAAGCTTAGGATCAATCACTGCGACAGGTCTGGGGCGTTCTACTCCACAACTGGCATCGATTGTTGAATTGAGAGCAAAAGCATCTTGAGGAAAGTACGGCTCCAGAATTAGACTGAGCCTCTGAATTCCTTCGACACCACCAGGAGGGCAGCGGTTGGGTTTGACATCCCCTGATGCCAAGGCCTCTGCATAGCCTCGGCAATCAGGGTAGCCACACTTAGTGCATTGGGTTTGAGGAAGTGCATCCTCTAGACGATTGGTGAGCACATCCGCCTCAAGGGGGTTCATCGCATCCGCCACCAAGATCAGAACAACTTAGTCTGAGGTCTTGCCGCCCAAGGCTGGTGGTCTAGCTTTAGTTTTCTTATGAATCTCTTGATGCTCGCGAATAAAAGATTTGACTTTGGGGTAGACTTTCTCGCGCCAACGACGTCCTGAGAAGATGCCGTAATGGCCGGCGCCAGCTACCTCGTAATGGTCTTTATGTTCAGTAGCGATACCTTTGCACAGCTTGTGAGCTGCGCGTGTCTGACCACTTCCGGAGATATCGTCTAACTCACCTTCAATGGTCAATAGAGCAGTATGCGAAATATCTTGGGGCTTAACTAGCTCATCACCGACTTTCCAAGTGCCATTTGGTAATGCATAGTCTTGGAAAACAGTCTTAATCGTATCTAAGTAAAACTTCGCATCCATATCTAGCACTGCGTTGTACTCGTCATAAAAACGAATATGTGCTTTGGCATCATCCTCATCGCCGCGCATGAGGTTCTGGAAATAATCCCAATGCGATTGCATATGATTTTGGGGATTCATGGCCATAAAGCCGGCATGTTGCAAGAAGCCGGGATAGACACGTCTTCCGGCGCCAGGGTGTGGAGGCGGGACCTTATAAATGACATGGCTCTCAAACCAATCGTAAGATTTTTTATCTGCCAAATTATTTACTGCGGTAGGTGACTTACGGGCATCAATTGGGCCACCCATCATGATCATCGAGGCAGGCGTTTGCTCTCCGGCAGAGGCCATGAGCGAAATCGCTCCTAAGGTAGGCACAGTAGGCTGGCAAACAGAGATCACATGCAGATCCTGGGCGCCAATAGTCCGGATAAATTCTTGGATGTAGTGAACGTAATCATCTAGACCAAAATCACCGTCTTCCAAGGGAATTAGGCGGGCATCGACCCAGTCTGTAATGTAGACCTTGTGGTCTTGCAATAAGGTTTTTACCGTATCACGTAACAAAGTGGAGTGATGGCCAGACATCGGTGCCACCACCAACACAACTGGATCTTCCTTCAGCTTAGTAATGACTTCGACATCATCCGAGAAACGCTTGAACCGAATCAGTTGGCAGAACGGTTTGGCTAACACTACTGCCTCATGAATAGCCACGTCACGTCCATGAGCATGTACTGTCTTAATGCCGAATTCTGGTTTTTTATATTCCTTGCCAAGACGATGGAGTAACTCATAGCTGGCTGCTAAACGAGAGGAGCCTGGCAACTTCGAAAGGGGATTAGAGGCATTCATGAAGGTTTCAGAAGCCGCGCGTGCCCAAGCACTCAGTGGATTGAGCAAGGCTTTTTGAAACTCATGTAACTGATATAGCATGCTACCTCCTAAAAATCAGTTGAACTACCAAACCATCTTATTACTATGCAGCTAAAACCCGAGCAATTGCTTTAGCTACTTTATCAATATTTTTTGTATTGAGGGCTGCAACGCAAATACGACCTGTTGAGAGGGCGTAAATGCCATCTTCCTTCTGCAAACGGTCTACTTGTTGTGCAGTTAAGCCTGAATACGAGAACATGCCACGCTGATCTTCAATAAAGGAATGATCTTCTTTGACGCCAGCTTCCGCCAACTTGATTACAAAGTCATGACGCATTTTCTTAATACGATTGCGCATTGTTCCTAGCTCATCTTCCCACATTTGACGTAATTCAGGCGTGTTGAGGACGGCAGCAACAATGGCTCCACCATGAGTTGGTGGGTTTGAATAGTTGGTTCGAATCACACGCTTAAGTTGTGACAGAACGCGTGCAGACTCTTCTTTACTTTGGGTGATGATGGATAAAGCACCAACACGCTCACCATATAGAGAAAAAGATTTGGAGAAAGAGCTTGAGACAAAGAAAGACATACCGGAGTCGGCAAAGAGTCGAACCGCAATACCATCTTGATCAATACCTTCAGCAAATCCTTGATAAGCCATATCCAAGAAAGGAATCAGCTCTCTTGATTTACAAATCTCAATCACTTGACGCCATTGCGCCTCAGTAATGTCGGCACCAGTGGGGTTGTGGCAGCAAGCATGCAAAACGACTGTGGTGTGCTTTGGGTAGGACTCTAAGGACTTCACCATGCCATCAAAGTCAACACCATGAGTGGCGCTATCGAAATAGGTGTAGTCAAGAACGGTAAATCCAGCAGCTTCAAAAATACCGCGATGATTTTCCCAGGTTGGATTACTAATTGCAGCAGGAGCTTTGAAATTCAAACGCTCAATAAAATCAGCGCCAACGCGCAATGCACCCGTGCCACCGATACATTCAGCGGTTACAACACGCCCATCCTTAATTAAAGGAGAGTGAGCGCCAAACAATAAATTCTGGACTGCTTGGTTATAAGGGTTGGGACCATCGATAGGGATGTAGCCTCTTGGTAAATGTTTAGCAACCAATTCTTCTTCAGCTTTGAGCACAGCCTTTAGTAAAGGAATCTTGCCCTCGTCTGTGAAGTAGACGCCTACCCCAAGGTTGACCTTATCGGGTTTTTGATCCGCAACATAGGCCTCGGTTAAGCCAAAAATAGGGTCTTTAGGGGCAAGCTGAACAGAGGAAAACAGGGTCATTTGGTCTGGGGAATAAGAGGTTATAGGTACTTTTTAGCTTAATTTACAAATTTTTACACCGAAGCTCACTATTTTTAAATAAAAACGGCAAAATCATCGTTTGTGCAAAATTCTCTGTAATACAAACTTACAGATGAAATGATAGCTGAGATGCCCCCTAAGTCCCCGAAAACCTCCTCTAAAGCCCCTGTAAATGAGACTCTCCCCGCAGTAGTGGCCGACCCACTGGGCCAGGCTGGACATGACTTGGATCCAGCTAAATTTGTCGAATTCCCCGATTCTCCATATCGCCTCTACCAGCCATTCCCACCAGCAGGGGATCAGCCCCAGGCAATTGAGAAGTTAGTTGAGGGCGTGGAGGATGGTTTGGTATTTCAGACGCTCTTGGGGGTAACCGGTTCTGGCAAGACTTTCACGATGGCCAATGTGATCGCCCGAACAGGGCGTCCAGCCATTGTTTTTGCTCCTAATAAAACGTTAGCTGCACAACTCTATAGTGAGTTTCGGGAATTCTTTCCACGCAATGCCGTGGAGTATTTCGTGAGCTACTACGACTATTACCAACCCGAAGCTTATGTGCCTCAGCGCGATTTATTTATTGAAAAAGATTCTTCAATTAATGAACATATCGAACAGATGCGTTTATCAGCTACTAAGAGTTTGCTGGAGAGACGCGACGTCATTATTGTGGCAACGGTATCAGCTATTTACGGTATTGGTAATCCCGGTGATTACCACAGCATGGTGATGACCTTGCGACCCGGTGACAAGATGAGCCAGCGCGATATTTTGGTTCGCTTAATTGCAATGCAATACGAGCGTAATGAAATGGATTTCAAGCGCGGTGTTTTCAGAGTCCGTGGCGATACGATTGACATCTTCCCTGCAGAACACAATGAGCTCGCGATTCGGGTGGAGCTGTTCGATGATGTGATTGAGAGTTTGCAATTCTTTGATCCTTTAACAGGACGTATTCGTCAAAAGATTCCGCGCTTCACGGTATATCCGAGCTCGCACTATGTCACCCCGCGCGAGACAGTACTTAAAGCGATTGAAACGATTAAGACGGAGTTACGTGAGCGCCTCGATGAATTTGTGAAAGATGGTAAGTTGGTTGAGGCGCAGCGCCTAGAGCAACGGACGCGCTTTGATCTTGAGATGCTCAATGAATTAGGCTTTTGTAAGGGGATTGAGAACTACTCCCGCCATCTCTCTGGCGCCAAGCCAGGCGAGGCTCCGCCGACTTTAGTGGATTACCTGCCCAACGATGCTTTGATGTTCTTGGATGAAAGTCATGTCCTCATCGGGCAACTTAATGCAATGTACAACGGGGATAAGTCTCGTAAACATACGCTCGTTGAGTTTGGATTCCGTCTGCCATCGGCAATGGATAACCGACCCTTAAAGTTCACTGAATTTGAAACGAAGATGCGTCAAACCATTTTTGTTTCAGCGACCCCAGCAGATTACGAAGGCCAGCATACCGGACAAGTTGTTGAGCAAGTGGCTCGACCAACCGGCTTAGTTGATCCTGAAATCGAAGTATTACCAGCTAGCACTCAGGTTGATGATCTATTGGGCCAGATTCATGAACGGGTCAAAGTAGGTGAACGTGTTTTAGTCACTGTGCTGACCAAACGGATGGCATAGCAGCTAACAGATTATTTATCAGATAACGGAGTGAAGGTGCGTTATGTGCACTCCGATATTGATACCGTCGAGCGGGTTGAAATTCTGCGTGATCTGCGTTTGGGTGTATTTGACGTTTTAGTTGGTATTAATTTGTTGCGTGAAGGTTTGGATATTCCCGAGGTATCTTTGGTAGCAATCTTGGATGCTGACAAAGAAGGCTTCTTGCGCTCGGAGCGGAGCTTGATTCAGACGATTGGACGGGCGGCCCGCAATGTCCGTGGCAAAGCGATTTTGTATGCCGATCGCGTTACCGACTCTATGCGGCGCGCAATGGGTGAGACTGAGCGTCGTCGAACCAAGCAAATTGCATTTAATAAAGAACATGGCATCGAGCCACGCGGCGTCACTAAGCGGATTAAAGACATTATTGATGGTGTTTATGACGTGGGTGAGAAGCGGATTGAGCTGCAAGCAGCTGAAGAGCGCGCCCGCTATGAGGACATGACTGAAAAAGACCTCGCTGCAGAAATTAAACGTTTAGAGAAGCAAATGAACTCGGAGGCTAAAAACCTCGAATTTGAGAAGGCTGCCAGCACTCGAGACCGACTGTCCAAGGTCAAAGAAATGGCCTTTGGAGCCCTCTCTCAGGACTCTCTGGGCTAATCTCCCTACCGCTCGGATATGTATTGCAGGGGCAAAAAACCCGCTTTTCTGTTATAGTTGAGTGGATTGGTCGGGTATTACCCACCTGATTGATAGCTGTCCATAACAATCCATTACCAAGGTGACATATGAGACTTACAACTAAAGGTCGTTTTGCAGTAACCGCAATGATAGATTTGGCCCTCCGTGAAGCGCATGGGCCTGTAACTTTGGCTGGAATCAGTCAGAGACAAAAAATTTCCCTTTCCTACCTGGAGCAATTGTTCGGTAAATTACGCCGTTTCAATATTGTCGAGAGTACTCGCGGTCCTGGTGGGGGATATACGCTCGCACGCAAGTCTGATGAGGTGAGCGTGGCAGACATCATTGTGGCCGTTGACGAGCCCTTAGATGCAACTCAGTGCGGTGGTAAAGGCAACTGCCATAGTGAAGAAGACCATATGGGTCGTTGTATGACCCACGATCTGTGGGCTAATCTCAATTCCAAGATGGTTGAGTACCTGAGCTCCGTGACCTTGCGTGATTTAGTTCAACAGCAATCTGGTCGTGGCATTGTGATTCAGGACATGCGCCATAAAAAGGCCAAGGTTGAAGGTAGTAAACCTGAAAAACAGGCGCCTGCTTCCGTTGCTGCTAAGAAGGAAGTGGCTCCTAAGCCACCATTGATTAACTCTGTATTTAATTTAGCCCGGCAAAGTTAAAGCACTCGCTAGGCATCACAAAAGCACACCATGAACGCACCCCAAGAGATTCCTAAGCAACCGGTTCCTATGTTTAGTCCTAAGCACTTTCCGGTGTACATGGATTATTCAGCGACAACTCCAATCGATCCGCAAGTGGTCGACAAAATGTTGCCCTACCTGCGTGAGCAATTTGGTAATGCTGCATCGCGGAGTCATGCGTACGGTTGGGCTGCTGAGGAAGCAGTGGAGTGGGCACGTTCAGAGGTTGCCGAGTTGGTTCATGCTGATCCAAGAGAAATCGTCTGGACCAGTGGTGCTACTGAAAGTATTAACTTAGCCTTGAAAGGCGCTGCCCATTTCTATCGTGAAAAGGGCAATCACATCATTACCGTTAAAACTGAACATAAAGCGACCTTGGATACTTGTAGAGATCTGGAGCGCGAAGGTTTTGAAGTTACCTACTTAGATGTGCTGCCAAGTGGCTTGATCGATTTTGCTCAATTGGAAGCAGCTATGAAGCCTGGAACAATCTTGGCATCAGTCATGTTTGTGAATAATGAAATCGGTGTGATTCAGGATATTCCTCGCATTGGCGAGCTATGCCGCTCACGTGGTGTCATCCTTCATGTGGATGCTGCTCAAGCAACAGGCAAAGTAGAAATTGATCTGAAGACACTCAAGGTGGACCTCATGAGTTTCTCGGCGCACAAAACGTATGGCCCTAAGGGGGTCGGAGCTTTGTTTGTGAGTCGCAAGCCACGTGTTCGTATCGAAGCCCAGATTCACGGTGGCGGTCATGAGCGCGGCATGCGTTCTGGAACTTTAGCAGTTCATCAAATTGTCGGAATGGGCGAGGCTTTCCGGATTGCACGGATCAGTATGGCTGAGGGTAACAAGCGGATTCGGGCTTTGCGCGATCGTCTCTTGAATGGCCTCAAGGATATCGAGGAAGTGTATGTAAACGGCGATATGGAGCACCGTGTTCCTCATAACCTCAACATCAGTTTTAACTATGTTGAAGGCGAGTCAATGTTGATGGCGCTTAAAGAATTAGCGATCTCTTCAGGCTCTGCTTGTACTTCTGCCTCTTTAGAGCCTTCTTATGTATTACGTGCCTTAGGTCGTAACGATGAATTGGCACATAGTTCGATCCGCTTTACCTTGGGGCGCTTTACTACCGAAGAGGAAGTAGATTTCACGATCAAGTTAGTGAAAGAAAAGATTGCCAAGTTGCGTGAGTTGTCACCACTTTGGGAAATGTATAAAGACGGAATTGATTTGAGCACCATTCAATGT
>Ga0208616_1000479_pt1 | contig 10835 bp, 20 predicted proteins | sample CryBogCBE16Oct07_FD_184575 | JGI IMG/M metagenome (GOLD analysis project Ga0208616, IMG submission 184575) | Freshwater microbial communities from Crystal Bog, Wisconsin, USA - CBE16Oct07 (SPAdes) (version 2) | ecosystem: Environmental > Aquatic > Freshwater > Lake | place: Crystal Bog... | reverse complement strand
TGGCAACAGTGCAACTAAGGCTAAGCAGAACGCACCGGCAAAGCCCAAAGAAAAGACATCTATGGACTTGATGCGAGATTTACTATCAGCCAAGTTTGATTCACCGGCAGACCGTAAGATGTTCTGTGAGGAAAGAGTTCAGCGTACGTTGAAATCGTTGACCGACCTTGAAGAAGCCGAAATTGCTGGGATTATTTTAGAGTTGTCATGACAAAATGTAGGCATGACTGGCGTATCAACATAAGTGCACAGGCTCCCGTCGTCCTGTGTCACTTGTGTGGTACGTCCTTTAAGCCACAGCCACAGCAGTTGCCTTATCGAGGTGTTGTGCCAGAAAAATTTAAGGAGTCGAAATGATTTGGATTGAAAGAATATTTTTAGGTTTAACAGTGGGGTTTTTGGTTTTTATTTTGCTTGGTATTTTTGGAGCATGGGATTAATGACAATAATTATCGGTTACACAGATGGAAAGACATACGCCATTGGTGGCGACTCAGGTGCCTTTGAGGATGGCGGTCTATTCCAATTGTCGGGTGAACCGAAGGTTTGGAAGTCAGGCGATGCTTTGCTTGGTGGTTCGGGAACGTTTCGCATTATCGAGTTAGCACGCAAGTCAGGTCTTAGTGATCCATACGCATTACGTAATCACTTAATGGAAGCAAACCCTGGTGGCGAGTGGAGTCTGTTAGTGGTAACAAAGAAAGCAATCTACGAAATAGATGAAGACTTTTCGGTAATTAAGTTTAAGGAGAACTATGCATCCATTGGTGCTGGTAACAGTGTTGGTACTGGTGCGATTGCTGTATTGGCAGAGCAGAAGATAGAGCCAGACACAGCGGTTCGCGTGGCCTTAAAAGTAACAGTCAGACATAGCAACATGGCGATGCCACCGTTCAATGTATTAAAGGTATAGGAGAGTGATGAGAAAATGGGTTTGCCCTAAGTGCTTGACATTAGTGGAAGCACGGGCAGAAGAAGTAGTACATCGCTGTCCTAGCAACAAAAGTAAATTAACTGAATTCATCCCAGAGGAGGGTAATGAACCACGAACTTGAACTTAACTACCTGCGCGAGAGGAACGAAGTAATTCTTGGCAGAGTAGAGGAATACATGATAGAGAACCGCGACCTACACAGGAAGATTCGCGAACTTGAAATCCAGTTGAGCAGGGTGAACCATCCTTCTCATCCAAAGAACAATGATTAAGACCACGCTGGCGATGGGGGCTTTTCTTACGTCCTTGTCATTTGTACAGCCAACACCGGCGGTAGAAGTACCGCAACCAGTCTTGGTGGAGACAGCGATGCCTACACCACCATTGCTTTCTTTGCCTAGAGATGTACAAACGAGGTTTGCTTGTATTGCGTATCGTGAAAGTCGTGGCAAAGTAATTGATACCAACGTGGTATCAGGTGCTCAGGGTATGTTTCAATTCATGCCTGAGATTTGGCAGTACGCTCGTCAGAACATTAAGGGCTTACCTGCTACACCCAACGAAGCAGACGTATACCAACAACAAGCAGTAGCAGTATTTTATTACAATAGAAATCACGGGTTGTACCCAGAATGGACGGATGGTTGCTAATGAACGCTTCCTTTAACGAGATACTAAAAGAAGTGCAGGAGATGCACGATAAGAAGTCACGTGACTATGGGCGACCTGATAACCCTTATTACAACATCAGACAAAGCCTTTCTTTCGGGATACCTTCATGGGTGGGTGCTTGTCTGAGAGCCAATGACAAGATGGGTCGTCTGCAATTAGCAGCACAAGGCTCAAAGTTGGCTAACGAGGGCATCGAAGATTCTCTACTTGACATGATTACGTACCTTACAATTGCACTGGATGAGTTTAGGAATGGAAACTGATTACAGGAAAGCGATCTGTTTTCTTATTGAAGATGGGTACATAACTGAAGAACAGGCAAGGGAAGCGGTCACCAAGGTTAGGGCTATTTCTCCTGATAAGGGTAAAGATAGTGAGTCTTGGACGGTCGCTCGAAGGCTGGTAAAAGAACTTAGGAAGGCGATAGTTGCCAATGGCAAAAAGCCTTTTAGAGAAAATGATACTGTTGCTGCTTGCTTTGAAAAGATGGTGCGCCTTGATAAAAGAAAAGAAGAAGAAGCGTTGGTTTTAATTGAGTGGTGCGCAAGCCATGACTTCTGGAGCACGGTCATCTTGTCGCCAGAGAAGTTTCGTAAGCACTATGAGACTATGTTGGCACAGCGTGAGCGAGATAATAAAAAACCCGTGGATAGAACCGAAGTCGTCTATCAACAGATAGAAGATTACGAAAACCGTCGGGCAGAAGAACTTGCGAAGCGTAGAGCAGAGTCGGTGCCTATGCCAGCAGGATTTAAAGATGCATTAAAGGGAGGAAGAAAGTGAGTTGGAGGGAAGAAGCAAAATGTAGGGGGATGGATGTCAACATCTTTCATCCGCAGAAAGGCAAGTCGTACATCGTAGAAGAAAAAATCTTAAACGTTTGTGTTCCTTGTCCGGTTAGAGAGCAATGTCTTGAGGATGCATTAAACGATTATCTGCAAATTGGATACCGTGCTGGGATTAGTGCCAAGCAAAGAAGTAGAATGGTTAAGGAACGCAGTCAGAAAGGACTTGTACCATGGAAAAGCAGGAGTTAATTCAATCAATTAATGAGGCGGTGGACTCTGTAATGATTCCATTCCTTACAGAACTTATTACGCTTGGCGTTGACCAACAGATCATTACAACAGCAATGAAAAACATTATGGCTAGACAGAGGGACGATGACGACACCACAGAAAGATAACGTCTTTGATGAAATTAGTAAATCAATGACAAAGGAAGAACTTTTGAAAGAACTTACAAAAATACAGGAAAAAATGGGTATGTATGACGACACCACAGAAGGCTAAGGGCAGTCAGTGGGAGCGCGACGTTGCCCGTTACTTCAACGAACGAGGCCGTGTTACCATTGAGCGTAGGTACGGTGCTGGCAACACGATAGACAAGGGAGATTTAAACGGTCTGCCTGGCATTGTGTTTGAGTGCAAGAACGTGGGCAAGATAACCCTTTCTACCATCGTTGACGAGGCATTACACGAGCAGGCTAACGCCCGTGCTGATTTTGGTGTTTCTATTATCAAGCGTCGTAATCGTGGTGCCAAAGAAGCCTACGTAGTTATGACATTAGAACAGTGGATTACCTTGCTTGACGAGACTGAAAGGTGATAGAATTACATCGTTGTAACTAAGAGAAAAGAGATAAAAAATGAGCACTACCATTATTGGAAGACTCACAGCCGACCCAGAAATCAAGTTCACCAATAACGGCATGGCACTTGTTAATTTTAGTGTTGCCGTTAATCGTAAAAAGGGTGAAGAAGAATACGTTTCTTACTTTGATGTAACTGCCTGGGGCACACTAGCCCAAGGTGTTGCAGACTCACTCCACAAGGGTGACAGAGTTATCGTAAATGGGTTTCTAACTCAAGACCGTTTCGAGAACAAGGAAGGCAAAACAATGAGCAAGGTTATCCTTAACGCTCAGGCTGTTGGCCCCGACCTACAGTTCGCTACGGCAGAGGTACACTCAGCCAAGAAGAAGGAAGTAGAACCAGCCTTCTAATGGTCGACTGGTCGGAAGCGAAATGTATTGGCATGACCAAACTTTTCTTCGACGACCGTGTTAAAAAGATCAACAGAGCGAAATACATCTGTAAAAACTGCCCAATCAAAACGGAATGTCTTGAGTGGGCTTTAGTTCATCGCGAAGCGTGGGGTGTGTGGTCAGGCTTGGACTATCACGAACTAAGAATCGTGGCTGTCTCACTTGGCTACACACCTCCCAATCGTAAAGAAGTAGAGCATGGCACTGAGCGTGGTTGGGCTTGGCATCGCAGGCAAAAGATGAAAGACAATGAGCACGAGACTTGTCAGCCGTGCATCGATGCATACAATCAAGCAACTCGCATCCGTGTGGCACGTTACCGCAAAAGAAAAAACAATACTTGACAAGTCCTCCGGTGTATGCGTAGTATGTCGTTACACCAATTAAGGAGGGTGAGATGGAAGTAAAAACATTTGGCAAAGACAATACCGAAGTTCTTTGGTTTGCTGAATTAACCGAGTCTATGGTTGAGAACCTAGACGATGACGAACTAGAAGTCCTGATACGTCAACTTGATAAAGCAGTAGAAAGCATTTGCCAAGACTTTGGGGTTATGTAATGCCTGATTCTATTACTGTTAAGATCCGTGGCGAGATGGTTAACTTCGTGTTTGAGGTTACACCTGAGCAATGGGCCGAGATAGACAAGTGCGTGAATGGTCATAACCGCCCAAGAAAAACTACACGCGGTACCAAAGACGTAGTAACATTGATTCGAGAGTCGATACGCCTTACCAAGGTGTGACTCACGACTAGCCAGTGGTGTACTCCAATCCGCCACTGACTTTGGCAGACCCCCAGGGAATTTTATTACCCCCCTGGAATAATTTTTCTGGGGGTGCTGCGACAAAATCCCGCGGCACTGCGACAAAATCCCACGCCTCCGCATCCGCCGCCGCGCTTTTGCCCGTGTTGCAGATCTATGGATTATTTTCGTATCCTATAAAGTCGATGGATTAGGTCGGATTTAGGCGGCTCGATGGCCGGCCGGTGGTGCTCGATGGGTGCTCGATGGGTGCTCGTTCAGGTCGTTCAATTTGGCCGCTACTAATTGACACGATGGCCACTCGTAATCGCGCTACAATTTGAGCAGCGACCTCGACAGATGTTCGAGGCGCGGTGATTGGAGTCACTATGCAAGATGAATTAAATGAATCCGTACTCGAGGTAGTCGAGGATGCGGTCACGATGTACGAGTGTGAGAGGTGCGGCGATTCGTTCGATGATGAGTGCGACCTTTACACGATCACTACTCGCCACGGCACCCAAGAATGGTGCCAAGATTGCCAAGATTTGAACGCTTGGTTCTGTGCTGATTGCGACACGATGTTCGCGTGCAGTGGTGACCGTAACGGCGTTGACTCGGTGCGCGTTCTCGATGACGAATGGGTGTGCGCTGATTGTCGCAATGAGAACTACTACCTATGCGAGGGATGCGAGGAATACTCACACGATGAGTACTGCTGCGATGTGGAGGATGACTACGAGGAGTACTCTCGTTCGATTCATAACTACTCCTACAAGCCCGACCCAGTGTTCTGGCCAATTCAGCCGCGCTACTCAGTGCACCAGATAGGCCGCTCGTTTTCATTTTTTAACGATGCCTCGCGTGGTCGGATTCTTGATGAGAATGAGCGCACACTCGACCGTTCACGCCTTGCGTATTTTGGCATTGAACTCGAGGTCGAGGCTCGCGATGGTGACCGTCACTCATTGGCTGAGCAGATGGCGGCCTCGTTCGATGAGTCCGTGCTCTATCTAAAGGATGATGGCTCGCTCTCGGATGGTTTCGAGATTGTCACGCATCCACGCTCGCTCGATTCATGGCAGCAGTTCGCACCGTCATTTGGTGCGGCACTGTCGAGGCTCGGTGCGAATGGTGCGCGTGCGTGGTCGGAGTCATCGCGCGGCTTGCATGTGCACGTGTCGCGTGTCGCTTTCAGTGGCCCGAGTCACGTTTCGCGTTTCGCGCTGCTCTATGCACGCAATGAGGATGGGTTCGTGAGTGTTGCGCGGCGTACATCTCACTATGCCTCATTCAATTCATTGCGCGGCGGTCGAGGTGTAGTGACTAAGTGCGCACGTGCTGAGTACGCCTCACACTCGGACGCGGTCAATTTGTCATGGCCTCACACTGTCGAGGTTCGCATCTGGCGGCCATCGCTCGCGGTCGGACGTGTGCTCGCATCGATTGAGTTCGTGCACGCCTCGATGGAATACACGCGCGGCCTAACTAGTAACGATGTGCTCGGTGGTGCGCTTGGATGGTTCGAGTTCGCTCGTTACGTTCGAGCCAATGCCGCTACCTATCCGCACGCGGTTCGTGTGCTCGATGGTGGCACGTTCGAGATGGTGGAGGCGTAAGTCATGTGCATTTTAATTTGCGGCCTGTCGAATGACATCCCTACGCTCGATGAATTGAATCGAGCGTGCATGAGTAATCCTGACGGTTTCGGATTCTCGATTCTGTTCGAGGATGCTCTCGGAGTGCGTGACATCGAGACTCAGCGGAGCATGAGTTCTAGTGATCTCATTAACTCTTTTTTAGGTTCAATGACCAGGCACAATGGCTCGGTAATTGCGTGGATGTTTCACGCTCGCATCGCTACTCACGGCGCGGTCAACATCGATGGATGCCATCCGTTCGCGGTGGATGGTTCACCTCGCACGATGCTCGGCCATAACGGCGTGTTACCCGTTAGCATTGGTGCCGGTGATTGGCGCAGTGACTCTAGAGTGTTTGCGGAGGATTACATTTCCGCGCTCGGTGGTGCTCGCGTGCTCGGCACTGAGGTCGGGTTCGATGTGCTCGATGGGTTCGTGTCGGGTTCAGGTTCTAAGTGCGTGATTCTCAGTGCTGAAGATGACCATGAGCCCGTGACGATTCTCGGTGAATCGCTCGGACATTGGCGCGGCGATGTGTGGTTCTCGAATCGCTCTTACACTCAGCCGGCCTCTTATCGAATCATGGGTGCTTACTCAACGTTTGGTGCACTCGATGACTACGAAACATTTGAGCCGGTCGATGTGTCGATGATGCGTGCATGTGTCGATGCTGACTGCGATGCGCTGGTTAGTGATGAGTGGTGCGATGCGTGCGGCACGTGCCAAGAGTGCTGGCTCGGTTCATGGGATTGCCAGTGCGACTACTCAGGCGCGGAGGTGATGCAATGAGGGCGAACGATGGCTACTCAGTGCGCACGTGGTGCGGCTTGGTGCTGAGTGTGGTCACGGGCTACGTGGTCGCGTTAAAGGTTCACTACGCGGTCACGGTGCATTGGTCGATGCCTCACCAGTCCGACCCGTTCGCGTGCATCGTGTGGCTCGTGGTCACGGTGGCACTGGCTCTCGTAGTGGTGGCATGTGATGAGTGAACTCGACCGTGTAAATAAGGTTTTACGTGCTCAGCATTGTCAGTTGCTCATGGTTCAGATTGACTCCGAGGGCTCGTTCGTTATTCATTTTGACGCTGAGGCTTCAGGCTGCGGCTATCTATGCATGACCAAGGATGGGGAGGTGCACTACATCCTGCCCGATTAATTCACTACCCATTAGACACGCTAAAGAGCCGGCCTTCGGGCCGGTTTTTTAGTGCTCGTAGTTCAGTCCGGATGGCTGGTGCGGCGGCTCTAGGTGCCTTGTAGCGCGGCTGGTGACAGTGGCCCGATGATTGCTCGGTGCTCGATGTGTGGTGCTGGTGGTCATGTGGTGGTGCTGCTGGTGCGGCCTCAGTGGTGCCTAGATTTTGATCTTCGGCATGCTGGTTCAGTGGTGACGTGAGAGATAAGCCCATCCCTCAGCATCCCTTATTCGTGCGTATAGGTACCAATACTGACGAGTAAGTAGGCGAACAAGTGTTCGTATTTGACCGGATGTGTGCCGAGGGGGGTGCCTCTGCGTAAAAGTGTATCTCAAAAACGGTGAACTGTCATTCTCATCACCAGTGTTTATAAGGGTTTTGGTACATATGCTGTAAAAAAGCACGTTAGATTTCGCGGAGAGAAATCGAACAAAAAACTTTTCAAACCGATCAGGTGAGAACCCTCATTATTCTTTCTTAATCCCCCTTAAAAGCACTATCTTTAATACTCAGGCTTTGCTTACAGGTATCCCCGCATCACCAAACCAAAAAAGAAAGACTTAAGTATCTTAAATGGGACATCCACCCGTCATGAACACGAGGCTTGTCCGATGCGTTTAGAAGTACTTGGACATTTCACCAATGGCTTATGGTGCGTGTTCGACCGAATACCGCTCTAACCGGCTAACTCCGGCGAGTATCTTACGTACAGGGCATTTACATGCATGGCAGTAAGACTCACACTCCGGGGGGACTTGCACCCACGACTACTCTCATCGGTAGTACATACAGGATACCACACTTTGCGCAACATGTTACGCACCCTGGTGTCTACTATGTGTATGCTTGGTGTATGTGTTCTACCTGTGGCTGCGGCCAACCATTTAACAAGCATGAGTCAAAAGACATACAAGCGGCCAACCGTAAGTATGCCAACCCCAAGATCAAGTTTGAAGCCATCAAGGCTAAACTCAAATCTAAGCGGACTTGAATTTCCTACGCCGCCGCCGCCAAGACAACACCGACCCCTCTACTTGGCTTTTTAATCCCAAGTACAGACGCAGGGTACGCCGCCGACGAAGGGGTATAACAATCACCGTTAACGGCCAGGACTGGCAAGCATGGGTAGAGTCCCAGCGCTAGTCCAGGCTTTGCACCTTGGTGCGAATTTTAAAATTTTTTTTGACTTGCGCCATAGATGTATGCTAAGATAAAAGAGTAGTTCGGACAGGCTACTTTTTCACCCTCCTTCCGAGAATCCCCCTGGTTGCATAACTGGGGGGATTTCTCATGCTATGATTAAAGCATGAAGAAAACATACGCACCACACATCACCTCACTCCTTACAGGAGCAGGAGCAGTACTAGCAGTTGTTCACCCAGGATTTAAGATCCCTGTAGGAGTTGAAGGACTTGTAGCATCGCTGTGCATTTTGGCATCTACATTTGTTCAGGCCCTCCACTTTGTACGCAAGAACAATCTTGAAGGCAACTTGTTGCTTGCAAGTCACCTTGCTACACAGGCAGCGGAATCAATCAAGGCTGACACAACAACACCAACAGCCTAATGTCACATGGGGAGATTATTGAAAAGTCACTTAAAGAGTGGCTCGATGAAAACCTCCCCAAGTTTCTCAACCGCATAAACGAGGAACTACCAAGTGATGCACCATGGGAGATGCCCGTCGTAGAAGATTACGTTTTAGTAGTTGCAGTTAAAGACTACAACGATGGACTCGGCGGCATCTTTACCATTGGTGATTCAAACGTACCTGGATACAGAGTGCGTGGTTTGATTGCTGACGCATTGAACTCATAAATGGCAGTAACACCAGTACAACGTAAGAAGTACTTTGAGGCACGCACGGCGGGGTTCTCTATTGCCGAAAGTGCTCGCAAGGCTAAGTTCTCAGAGGCTACTGCCTACCGTGTAGAAAAGGCTGCTCAAAATCTACGTGCCGATGAAGGCATTGATAGTTCTGCCAGCAACTACCGAGAATTAAAGAAAGAAGCCAAACTCTCTGGGCCGATACCGTATGACAGATTGTCAGACGAAGCCAAGTTAGCACTAGAAGATTTTGGTTATTTTCGTGAACGTTACTTTGGCCGTGTGTCTACGCCATGGCAAGAAGAAGCCGGTATTGCTTTAGTAGAATTACTTGAGTCGCCAGACAAAGAATACGTGGTTATGAATATTCCACCTGGTTCTGGTAAAACCACATTGCTACATGACATTACGTGTTGGGTCATTTGCCGTAATCGTTCTACTCGTCTTTTGACTGGTAGTGCGACTATGAGCCTAGCCAAACGAAACTTGATGCGTGTGCGTAGATCACTAGAACGTGTTATTCCAGAACAAGCAGATGAGATGCTTAAAGCACGTGGACAAGCACTTGATGCTATTACGACAATGGCTCACGACTTTGGTCGCTTTAAGCCGTTGGAAAAAGAACTGTGGACTAACGAAGCGTTTATTGTTATGCAGCCAGAGGAGTCTGGTGCCATTAGTGAAAAGGAGCCAACTCTAAGTGCCTACGGTATGGATAGTGGTTTCATCGGAGGACGCTTCGATGGCTGTTTCTGGGACGACCTTGTGGACCCTCGCAAAGTTCGTTCTTCAGAAATGCGAGAAGCAATGGAAGACTGGTACCAAGACGTTGCAGAGACTCGACTTGAACCAGCAGGTATGCTTGCTCTTATTGGTCAGCGCCTGGCTCCTGATGATCTTTACCGCTTCGCTTTAGACATGGTGCAGCCTCTTGATGAGGAAGCCGAAGAATCCATAGATGAATTAACAGAAGAAGAAGCAGCATTGCTTCGACGTGACAAAAAATACAAACACCTAAAATACAAGGCTCATTATGAAGAAAAGTGTTCAAAGGATAATCATAAGCGTTCGGCTGCTGCTTACCCCGAAGGGTGTCTCTTGGACCCGCGCCGTCTTGGATGGCGAGACATTTCTAACCTTATGTCCAACCGAGGAGAACGCTTTGCTGTTGTATACCAGCAGGAAGACCTGGCTTTAGACGAAGTATTGGTTCAGAACGAATGGGTGTACGGACACGGCAACAGCCCAGGGTGCATTGACCATGACCGAGATCGATGGGAATTGCCCCCAGGCATTATGGCTAGCGATTGTCTAGTAGTTGCCACGGCAGACCCTTCTCCAACCAATTACTGGTCTATTCAGTGTTGGATTTACCACCCTGAGTCTCAACAGCGATTCCTTATGGACTTGATTAGGGCCAAAATGGAAGCTCCGCAGTTCCTCGAATACAATTACAACGAAGGGGAATTTACTGGGGTTATGGAAGATTGGCAGCGTTTATCTATTTCTTTAGGCTTCCCAATTCAAGTTTGGATTGTTGAACAAAACGCAGCTCAGCGATTTATGTTGCAGTATGACCACTTCAAAAGATGGCGTCAACTGCGTGGCGTAGAGATTATTCCTCACAATACAACCACCAATAAATCGGACGCTGAATACGGTGTTACGACGATTTCTCAACATTGGAAGTTTGGTCGTGTACGATTGATGGGTAAGGGGGAAGGCAAAGTTCGCTCGATGAAACTTATCGACGAGGTGACCCGATACCCCCATGGA
>Ga0208616_1000476_pt1 | contig 10853 bp, 10 predicted proteins | sample CryBogCBE16Oct07_FD_184575 | JGI IMG/M metagenome (GOLD analysis project Ga0208616, IMG submission 184575) | Freshwater microbial communities from Crystal Bog, Wisconsin, USA - CBE16Oct07 (SPAdes) (version 2) | ecosystem: Environmental > Aquatic > Freshwater > Lake | place: Crystal Bog... | reverse complement strand
TGTCAAAGACGTTGTAAAGACGGCTAACGAAGTCAAGGCGATTGGCAAGGAAGTCGGTGGCATTTTTGGTTTTTTCAAGAATTTGTTTGCTTCTAAAGAGCAAGAAAGAAAGCTAGAGGATTTAAGACCTGTTAAACAGGCAAAGAAGAAGACACAGGAGTTTGATCCAACGGCTCTGTACTCTGAGATCAGCAAGAATTTGACAGCGTTCTACAAGGCTTATAACGCTCTCAAGATGCATATTGCGGATGAGGAGGAAAAGTCAAAGACTGTTTACGATCCAAATGGGGATCAGACAGAAAGAGCAATTAACAGGGTTCTTGCAATGACCAGAATGGAAGAGATGCAAGTAGAACTAAGGGAGTACATGATTTATCAAGTGCCCCCTGAACTGAAGGATTTGTACACCCGTGTGAGGGAAATGATTGGAACTGTACAACAGGAACAGTTGATTGCTAGAAAGGCTTATTTTCGCAATAAGAAGAAAATAGAAGAGGAAATTGCAGAAAAAAAGCGAAAAGAGTGGTTTAAAGTGGCTTGTACCGTTGCAATAGCGTTTGTGGCAATTTACTTAATGGGTTTTATGTGGGCACTTCATCGAGTGAGTCATGGGCGTATGTACTGATCATTGTGATATTGGCATTGTTGTTTGTTTTGATTATTCCTGTTCTTGGTTTCATGTACATGGATATTCGTCAAGAGAGAATTTTGATGGAATCCAACATCAAGAGAATAGAAAAGCTGAAAAAAGAAGTAGAGGCTGAGAAGGAAAAATAATGTTTAGTTTAACGAATCCTTGGATATTGATAGGTATTTTGTCTGTGGTGATCAGTAGTTACTTCTATGGTCACCATCAGGCGTATATTGAGCAAGAGGCTGAGGTGGCTAGACTGAACCTGATTGAGCGTGAAAAAGAAGCCGAGATGGTTAAAATAGCCGATAACCATGCAACTGAATTAAGGAAGGCAAATGATCAAGCTAAAGCCGAGATTACTAAATTACAGTCTGATGTTGCTAGTGGTGCTGTGCGGTTGTCAATCGCCACCCGTAGCGTACAAGTCAGCACAGATTCCACCTCTGCCACAGGAGGTACAGAAACAAGAGCCGAACTTGACCCAGAGGTTGCTAACGCTCTTATCACCATCGCCTCAGACGGAGACAAAGCCATCCGTTCCCTCAACGCCTGTATTGACATCTCCAACGAAGTAAGGAGTAAACAATGAAAGACTGGACGCTAAAAGGATGTGTAACTATGATTGCAACCTTATCTTTGATGGGTGTGATTGCATCAATGATATGGATGTTTGTCCAAGCGGTTCTTGATCCAACTGTGGATGACAAGATTGTGTTTGATATTGTTGGACCTGCTTTCCAATCCATCTGTGGTGGCTTTTTAGGTTTAATTACAGGTATCCATATTGGAAAGGCACAAAATGAATCTCAGTCCTAATTTCACACTTGAGGAACTAACTCACACCGATCACCGTGAGTTGGATAACACGCCTACAGAGCACGAAAAGTGCATTGTGGACGGCAAAGAGGAGATCATCAATGCGGTGGCTAATCTGCCTCGTTTAGCTGATTTCCTTGAGGAAGTTAAAAAGGTGCTTGGTGGTAAGCCAATCATGGTTAACAGTGCCTTTAGGTCTGAGGCGGTTAATAATGCGGTGGGGTCTAAGAATACGTCTGATCATAGGAGAGGCTGTGCAGCGGATCTGCGAGTCCCAGGGATGACCCCAGACGAGGTGACCAAGGCAATTATTGCCTCTGATCTGCCTTACCAACAAGTTATCCGTGAATTTGACCGTTGGACACACGTGTCAATGGTTACGCATATTGGCGACACACCCAAAAAATCAAAGTTGATTATTGACAAATCAGGCACACGAGTTTATGCGTAATGAATTGGGGTGACTTTTCCCCCGATACTATCTAAAATAGGCGTATATTAGGGGGTTAAATGACAATTTCATCCATAACGAATACACCTTCGTTTGCTTTCACATATGACAACCTCACAACTACTATTTATCAGTATTTGGAGAGGAATGATACAGCGGTAGTGAACCAAGTTCCTGTCGCTATCAGTTTATGTGAGTATGAAATTGCTCAACAAATCAAGACTTTAGGTCAACTTAATGTTGCTGAGAGTACCTTAACGGCAGGGAATCCCGTAATCCCCAAACCCGCTCGTTGGCGTAAAACCGTATCCATGAAGTACACGGATGCGAGTGGCAATAAGCAACCTATTTTCTTAAGAAAGTACGAGTATTTGACCTCTTATTGGACAAATAGCTCTAACACTGCACCCCCTATCTATTACGCTGACTATGACTATGATCATTGGTACATAGCACCAACACCAGATCAATCATATGCTTTTGAGGTTCTTTTTTACGAAAGAATCTTACCTTTATCTAGCACCAACCAGACCAATTGGTTGACTCAGAATGCTCCAAATGCGTTACTTTTTGGAACTTTACTTCAGATGACACCGTTCTTAAAGAACGACGCAAGAATCCCAACTTGGCAACAGATGTATCAAAACGCACTGAATATGCTCAAGTCAGAAGATATTACCCGTGTGGGCGATAGACAAACCGTAGTACAGGATAGTTAATTATGACCGCATATACAAATCCGTTCACAGGACAGACGATCTCTCCATCACAGGTTGGGTATGAGGCGTTGACGATTAGTGGATCTTCGGGTTCGATTACGTATTTGAATTGGCCGGTCAACGGGACGACCTCAACCAACGTAGCAGCTAACATTACCGAAATCACTGCCACATCCTCTGGGCTTATTGTGGCAATGCCCCCAGCGAGTCAAGTCTCCGTCGGTCAAGCCATCATTATCCGAAACGTCGGCACCTCTGGTCAGTATTCCTTTACGGTAACCGACTACACGGGAGGCACGATTATCAGCATCCCTGTTGCCCCAACGAGTGCAACGGTCAACACTTACTATATTTACGTTACTAACAATAATTCAACCGCAGGGACTTGGGGCAATATCGCAATGGGTGTGGGTACATCCTCAGCGTCTGCGTCAACACTCGCTGGGTATGGGCTAACAGCAATTGGAAGCACTTTAAACACTGCTTATCCAATAAGTACTCTATACACAACATCAACCCTGAACATCAACAGTAGGGCTACGTTTTATGTTTGGTCTGCAGGGGTTGGTACGATCAACCTACCAAGCTCATCCGTTGTTGGCTCAAACTGGTACGTGGTTGTTAAGAATGATGGTACTGGAATTGTCACGATCTCCCCAACTGGATCTGACACGATAGACGGTAACTCTAACCAACAGTTACAGTTAACAGAATCTATTGTTATCGTATCCAATGGATCTACGGGTTTTTACTCATTTGGTTACGGAAGATCAAACAGTTTTGCTTATACACAGTTGGCTTTGTCGCTGAGTGGTTTGTCTACTCCGTACACGTATACCTTAACATCTGCACAGGCATCCAATACGATTCAGAACTATACGGGTGCTTTGAATGGGAATACGACCGTTTATGTCCCAGCGACCGTTCAACTCTACGCCTTTAGCAACAATACAACAGGTTCTTACACAGTAACCATCTCCACTGGCGTGTCTGGTGGCTCTACAGCAACGGTTAGCCAAAACACCACTGTGATGTTGATCTGCGATGGTAAGAACGTCTACAACGCCAATAGCTTGGCTTTCACAAGTGCTACATCCATTACTTTTGCGACTGGAAGTGCTAGTGCTCCATCCGTCAATTTCCTTGGCAATACAACTACGGGTTTATATCTACCATCTAGTAATACGATTGGATTTACCTCTGGTGGTACGAGCATTGGTAGTGCGAACACGAATGGTTGGTTATTGACTTCAGGTGTTCTTGGGGGTGCATTTTGACATTAAAGGTAGCAATCCTTAACGTCAAACCTGGCATACAACGTGACGGGACGCAGTTTGCTTCGCCTTCTTTTGTTGATGGTCAGTGGGTAAGGTTTCAACGTGCTCGTCCAAGAAAGATTGGTGGGTACAACGCTATTTTTTTAAACGCACCTAATATCTCTCGTGGGATGGTGATGCAATCCCAGAACGGAATTAACTATGTTTATTCTGGAGATTCTAACTATTTGAGTGGTTGGCAAACGGGGAATAATGGTGGCGTGGGGTTTGGACCAACGACCATTACGCTCAACAACTTTACAGCTAACGCCAACAATCTTTGGCAATTTGACCTTGGCTTTGATCCTAACGGAACGGGGGTTTTAAACATTGTTGCCCACCCAGGTCAAAACCTCTCCAACATTGACAACACAACCAATACGCCTGTGCTCGTGGGAGGATTTCCTTATTCAGCACTGAGCCAAGTTGGGGTGTTTACAGCAACGGGTAATTTGTCTGGTACGACTATAACCATCTCCTCAGCTAATTATTTGATTGGTGTTAACCAAACCGTTAGTGGTACGGGAATAACCACTGGAACCTACGTTACCGCTGTCACGGTTGCAAGTGGAACAACCACGGTAACTGTATCGGCATCTATGTCTAGTGGATCAGGTGTTACGGTTACTTTTAACAACAATATCTCTGTATCGGGTGGGGCTTGTATGCTCTACCCTTACCTTTTTGTTTATGGGAATAATGGACTGATACAGAATTGTTCCGCAGGGAACTTTAACAACTGGGTTGGTGCTGACTCCAATGCCAACAACGTATCAGGAACCAAAGTTGTCAAAGGAATGCCTCTAAGGGGTGGTACAACGTCTCCTTCAGGTCTTTTTTGGTCACTAGATCAGTTGACTAGGGTAAGCTATTCTCCGCAGACTGTGGGCAGTTCTACGCTTTACTGGAGGTACGATATTATCTCCACAGCGACCACGATCATGTCCTCCAACTCCGTGGTTGAGTATGATGGTTTGTATTATTGGGTTGGAGTGGATAGATTCTTTGTTTACAACGGTGTTGTCCAAGAGGTTGAGAACACTGTCAACATAAACTACTTTTTTGACAATATTAATTTTGCTCAACGACAAAAGGTATGGGCAACTAAGGTAACTCGGTGGGGTGAAATTTGGTGGTTTTACCCAAGGGGTACGGCAACGGAGTGCACTGACGCTATTATCTATAACGTCAGAGAGAAGATTTGGTATGACTCAGGTCAGGCGATAGGTGCACAGAGATCCGCTGGGGTGTTCTCAGAGGTGTTTCCTTATCCGATATGGGGAGGGAACACATCCTCTGGCTACCAAGTTGTATCAGAAACGATTGTCAGTGGTGGAAGTGGATATGCGGTTGGGGATGTGGTGGTTCTTAATGGGGGCACTGGTAGCCCTACGGTTTTTAGCGTAACCACAATATCTGGAAGTGCTGTTACGGGTTTAAGTATCCAAAACGGGGGATTATATGCCTCTGTTTTATCTGGAACGCTCACCACAACAGCAAGATCTCCTTCTGGTGGATCTGGCTTGACCATGTCTGTCAGCATGACTCAGTCTTATATTTTGTGGCAACACGAGACGGGTAAGGATCAAATTTATCTTACTCAGGTGACCGCAATCAACTCTTACTTTACAACCAACTCACTGGGTTGGGTGGGTGGTGGACTCAGCACTCAGCAACTGATTAACGACAACAAGTGGATTAGATTAGAGCGTTTTGAACCTGACTTTGTACAATCAGGGCAAATGTCTTTGATTGTGACGGGTAAGGGGTATGCGGATGATGTGGACAGTCCATCGACACCGTATTACTTTACTTCGTCCACGCTTAAGATTGACATGAAAGAACAACGTCGTGAGATGAGACTTGTGATTGGAAGCAACACACAAGGTGGAGATTATCAGTTGGGTAATTGCTTACTCAGTGTGGATATGGGTGATGAGCGTGGAACGGGATCACCGTAATGACAACAACGTATGACCCTCGTGGGGTGACTTGGGATTTATGGTGTGCTTCTATGGCTCAACAGTTTGCCTCAAATCAATTGGGAACTGTTCCAGAGGATCATTGGAGAGACTGGGCAAGTGGTATGCAAGGGATTGGATACTTTGTACAAAGTGGTGTACCTGATCCTAGAGGATATGAGGATTGGCGAGAGTGGGCAAAACAAGTGGTTGGGATAATGAACGTCTCACAAAATCAACAGAGTATTTATTAATATGGCATTAGATACAACGCAATATGCAACTACAGTTTTAGGGCGAGGTGATGTTCCCATAACCACTTATGCTCCTAACACTACATTGGGGTATTCCAATGATACGATTGCTGCTATCCCTGGTCTATCTGATGCAATAAATGGTAGAAATGGAAATCAAACATTGCAAGATGCAATGGCTAACCCTACTCAATGGGTTGAGCAAAATCATTTGTTTAATGCCTTGGGCAATGGTGATCAGAATTCAATAGATGAAAGTTTTAAGTTTTTAGCATCTCAAGGTGTAGATGCAAACACGATTCAGAATGATTTAACAAACTATGCCAATTACATCCAACAATCTAGTGCTTCTGGAATGTTTGGCGATAGTTTTATTGGTAATGTATTAAATACTGTTACGTCTCCTGAGAATGTGGCAGCGTTAATGGCTAATGCGATAGTCCCTGGGTCTGGGGCATTGGTTAAAACTATTGAAGATGCTTCTGGTGGAAAGCAAAATCTAACAAATGATTTGGTTAGTATGGCGGTTAGTGCCTATAACCCAGGATCATCAACAACATCTAATATAGCAAGTAATATATCTAACTACACTGGTTTGCCAAGTGAGATTGCTAAGGATGTAACTACAGGTGCTTTGACGACCGCAGCTAACCTAGCTCAAGGTCAAAATCTACAAAACTCCCTAGCTTCTGGAACTGTAGGTGCTATAAACATGGGACTGGGTGACGCTGCGGCATCAATCAATCCATATACAACAACAGGACCTGCTCCTGTAAGCACTATAGATACATCACAATTGCCTAGTGCTTTAAATGATATACCACCAACACCAACCAATGCACCGTTATCAGACACCTATGCATTATCAGGTACATCTGATGGATTGGGGTTACAAGCAACTTCAACAGATGGTTTAACAGCACCAGATTCACCAAATTTAACTGCTATGGGTGGAGGTCAAGGTTTAACTGTAGATACCTCTGGTGGCGTGTTATCACAAATGGGTGTAACTCCTCCAAATTCTCAAGTTGTAATGGGAGATCCAAACTCGTTTATCAACGATCCATCCGTTACTGGAGTGGCACAACAAACAACCGATCAACTTAGTAAGTTAGATAAAAGTGGTAACAATGTTATTACCACAACAGCAAACCCAGAAACTGGACAAGTTTCTACCATCCTTACACCTGCAACATTACCAAACAATCCATTAGCAGATTCAACAGTTGGTACATCAACTTCTACAGGAGGTAAATCAACTACATCTGGAGGATCATCTAGTAGTCCTATTGATTCAGTTGCTTCTTCTGTATCTGGTGGATCTGGTGGATCTAGTAGTTCTAGTGCTCCTTCTTCTCCTTTGGGATCATCTGCTTATAACCCACTTACGGCAGGTCTTTTATCGACTGGAACAGTTTTGAATAAATCCCCCTTAGAACAAGCTTTAGGTGCTAATGAAGCACAATTAGATCCAACACAACTTAACCAAATTTACTCACAAAACCTTAATCCTTATATGCCACAAAATATATCTGAAGGTACGTCTGATATTAAGTTTTCTAAAGATGGGGGTTCTATGGGTGGTTTAGGTCATTACGAACACAAACCTGAGTTTATTACTGGACATACTGGATATTACGCCCAAGGGGGTGGAACAGGGCAATCGGATGATATCCCTGCACTCCTAAAGGACGGGGATTATGTGATGGATGCGGATATAGTTGCTGCACTGGGGGATGGGTCAAATAAAGCGGGGGCAGAGGCGTTGCACCACTTCATGAGCCAATTCCCCCATAAGCACTATGAAAACCACTCACAAGGTGGTCACATCAACGCAATGATTGCTGATGGGGAGTTTGTGTTCCCTGCATCTTTGGTGACCGCACTGGGTGGTGGATCAAACAAAGAGGGTGCAAAGAAGCTAGATGAGATGCGTGAGAAGATCCGTGAACACAAAAGATCGGCATCAGCTAATAAAATACCACCCAAGGCTAAATCACCCTTGTCATACATGGAGAAAAAATAATGGCACTTTCATCTACAGGTTTAAACCCAACCGCATCAGCGTCTGGTAACTTTAATCCAACACCTACAAATTTAGGTCAAGCTAGTTCTGGAGGGGGTGGATCACTGACTCAAGGTGGTGCTTTAGCTCCGATCACGACGACTCAGCAGACTGCGACCAGTGCCCCAGGGTTCTACATGAACTTCCTGAATCAGTTGGCGGGGTGTGCACAGAAGGTGGCGGGGAACGTGCAAAGCGTTGGTGCTCAACCGTTGCAACAACAAGCATTCCAATCAGCTTCTCAGAACTCAGGGGCGTTTCAACCTCAGTTGAACAACGCTATGGCGACGGCTAACCAAGCGGCGGGGTCTTGCATCTCCGCACTAGCCAAAAACTACATGAACCCATACATCAACTGTGTGGTCAATGCAATTGGTAATCTTGGTCAAAATAACATTAACTCAGTTCTGGCACCCCAAGCAACAGCGGGGATTGTGGGGAGTGGTCAATTTGGCTCACAAAGGGGTGCAGGTGCCCTTGGATCCGTACTGGCTAACGCAGAGCAAGGCATTACTGCTCAACAGTCTTGTGCCCTTCAAAAAGGCTATACACAAGCTCTTTGTAGTGCCAATAAACAAATCATGGATCAGATTAACGCAGGGAAGTTACAGGGTTGTCTTGCAACTACTCAGTCTAATTTGGGTGTTCAGTGTTCTAAGAACTTAGCAGCACTTGGGTGCCAAGAGTACAAAATTGCTCAGAATCAGCAAATGATGCCACTTTGTGTGCTCAAGGCTGAGGGTTGTGCTATTCGTGGATTTAATGTACCAATGGCAACGAGTTGCATTAAGACGGCTCCGATCCCTGGGGCATACGCCACATCTCCACTTGCTACGGCTTTGGGTGGTGCGAGTACGATTGCTGGGTTGTTTGGTAAATGTGGATTGAATAGTGCAACGGCTCAAGGTCTAATTAAAACCATTGGTTGTAGTTTGTCTAATCTATTTACTGCAAATCCTTCAAATATTACATCCCAAGACTTAACCAACGCATCTAATGGTTCACAGGTTCAGGGTAGTAATGACTATTCTACGTAATAAGGAATAAATCATGGCATTAGAAGCATTAGATAACTCAGAAAATTCAAACCTTACCAATCCTTTGAGTAGTTTGTCTAAGGTTGATCCTACGCAACAAAAAATAATAGATGCTCAGGATGAGTTGACAAAATTAATTGGTAACAGAGGTGGTGGTACGCCTTGGTTTAGGTTAGCTTCTGGGTTTTTAAAGCCAACCAGATCAGGATCATTTGGTGAGTCTGTAGGAAACGCTGCCGAGGGAATGGCTAACTATCAAGAGGAACAACAAAAGCAAGAAATACCTTTGGCACAAGCCAAGATTGGTCTTTTACAAAGCCAATATAACACTCAGCAAGAACAAGCAAAAAAACAATTTGGATCACAACTTTATAAAACTATTATTGATCCAGAAACAAAAACAAGTCGCATGGTGATTGATCCAGAAGCTGCTAAAAATTACGTTGGAGTAGGTGGAGATCCATCAATACTTAAACAAGCAGCGGTTGAACTTCAACAACAAAACTTAACAAAAGCTCAATCAAAACTATTTTCTCCACAACTGGATAGTAAAGGTGAGCAAATTATTGGTGCTGATGGAAAACCAAAATATCAAGTTAATTTTGGTGCCATACCTGAGATTATTCAACATGGTGGTATGGAAGAAGCAAATAAAGCTCAAAAAAGTATTATTGATGCTCGTAAAAGCGGATTGGTTGGCAATATGGAGGAGTTGGGTACTCCATATGATTCCATTTTAATGATGATTCCAGATCCTGGTTTACAAGCAATAATGAAGAAAAATGCATTGATGGTTAAAAATGGAATGCTAGATCAGGATGAAGCTCGTAAAGATGCTGAAAAAATATACGATAACTGGAACTCAAGACAAGATAAAAAGAGTCAAGAGGCTAACAATGCTCAAATGAGAATGTTGACTTATAACTTAGCGGTAAGTCAAGCCGATTTTAATAAATGGGCAAAAGAACAGTCTATCAATAAAGATAAAGAAATTCTTAGTGGTAAGCTTACTGATCAACAAAAAGTTGATTATAAGAATGTTGTTCAACCAACTCTTGCAGAAGCTCAAAAAGTTCCTACTGCATTGCAAATTCTGGATAGGATGGAAAAGCTTATTACTGATCCAAATACTCCAAACGATGCTATTTCAGCAACTCAAGCTAACACAATTGGTAAATATACAAATAGCAATGCCTATCAAAATTTAACTAATTTACAACAAGAACAATCTTTACTTAAGAACTATTTGCCACGTTTACCTGGTCGTGTGTTATTGGCTCAATTCCAAAACATTGAAAAAGAAGGTGGTAGTTTAGCAGATACCAATAAAGATGTTAAAACTCGTTTGTCTCAAATAAAGACAATTAGAGATTTGTTGTCTGATGTAACAAAACACGCAAATGAAGTTGGCGATTACTGGGAAACAAATAAAAAAGTTATGCCAATTAAAATGCCTGATAAAAATGAAAAATCAACTCCTACCCAATCCCTTGGATCTGGGACTTGGGAAATTAAACAGATTGGTCAATAGGAGTTGATATGCCTAAATATGAAATAAGTTCTCCTGATGGTAGGAAGTTTGAGATAACAGCACCTGAAG
>Ga0208616_1000469_pt1 | contig 10982 bp, 23 predicted proteins | sample CryBogCBE16Oct07_FD_184575 | JGI IMG/M metagenome (GOLD analysis project Ga0208616, IMG submission 184575) | Freshwater microbial communities from Crystal Bog, Wisconsin, USA - CBE16Oct07 (SPAdes) (version 2) | ecosystem: Environmental > Aquatic > Freshwater > Lake | place: Crystal Bog... | reverse complement strand
TCTTGTTGCACATGTTGAATCAGGATGTACAGTGTCGGCCAATATTGAAATATCTTTTGTACCTTCAGGTAATATTAAAAGACAATTATATCTATTCATGTTATATTGATTTATAAAGTCTATTAAAATTATAAAAAGCTACAGGATTACTTTCAGCAATTAAACCATACTCGTTCTTTACATTTTCATGTATAGTATTAGTATCTTCATTAATGTATTTTCCAATAATATTAACAAATCCATAATTAGATTCATCAACCTGTTCTTGTTCTGTACCAGGTAATCCACAATAGTATGCCTCACCAACTTCGCTGATGAACATTCCAGAATAAAATCCTTTAAGTTTAAAAACATCAACAAATTTATCGGCATTACACCATATAAAAACGTTGTCTGTTTTTTCTTTTAACAATGGAACCATTTGTTGGTCAATGATGTAAGCACCACAATTAGTGAATTTACCTACACCAAATAATCCACCAGGACTACCATGACCCATACAAAATACTCTATCATGTTCACGGATTAATTGTTGGACTTGAGCTTTACTAACTCCTCCTGTTATTACTGTTTTGTTTGGGATTGATTCGTAAACAATATCAAGAAATGTTGTACTTGAATCTTCGGGGTGTATTATAAGTGTTTTCATATTAAAAAGTTTTGATTCCGATTCTATCGTAAATTTTGTTTGTAAGTTCTCTGTAGTCTTCTTCGTTTTTGTATCTGTTTCTGAATGCATCAACTGAATGAATTATTGTAGTGTGGTCTTTGTCCATAATCTCCCCAATTTTGGGGTAAGAAAACCCATAGTATTTTCTAAGGATAGCACTATACATATGTCTAACTTTAACTAACTCAGACTTACGTATTTTCTTCATCACATCATTAACATTAACACCACATTCTTCCGAAATAATCTCTAATATTTCCTCTTTTTTAAGTGTTAATTTGTGATATCTGGCGTTTTTCTTGATTTGACTTTTTGTGGCTTGACCAATTGTTAAACCAGGATAAACATAAGGGCTGACAATATCTTTTCTACTCATAAATTTTGTTTAGAGTTCAAAGATAATTAAGTTTTTAGAAATTGCCAAATAAATATTGAAAAATAGTTCCAGGTATTTTTGTTGCAATAAGAACATCTCCCTTTTCATTCATTGTTTCAATTTTTGGTAAATGTTTGATATGGTCCTGAATATATTTTGGCGCATCTTTTAACATATCTACGATTTTTTCTCTAATATACAACTTTTCAGGGTCATAATGCTCAAATTTTTCCATTAAACTATTATACTGTGATTCGGTTAAAATAACTTTCATAATTTATAAATATCATCATTTTAAACATAAAGTAGACACCAGTTCATGGAATAATGTGTATCCTTTTTGTTCTAAGTAATTGAAAATCAATGTTTTTTCTTCTCTTTTTAGGTTATTATTTTCAAATATAATAAAATTCGGTAATAAAGATTCTTCTATTGCCATGATTAATTGTGGGTCATAACCCTCAACATCTAAGTGTAACCAATCAATTTCCCCCTTAGGAGACATTTTAATGACCTCATTTATAGATATGGAAGGTTTTATTGTACTTGTTATTTCCTCCGTTTCCCATGACTTTATAACCCTCTCAACTACACTATTGGTATATCCTCTACCACCTTCGTAGAATTCAACAGGTTTCCCATCGGTAGTTACAATCTTGTTAATCATCGTCACATTGGTTAAATTCTTTAGATTAACTAATAATTTGTTGTATTGTGGATATGATCCTTCTACTAATGTTGCGGTGGTTTTATGTTCCAATACGGATGGTACCCATTCACCGAATTCACCATCATGAGTACCAATTGCTAAACCATGTGGTTTAATATCGTATCTTAACAAATTCTCACAATACAAATTAAAAGTTTTATAAAGAACATCTCCATCATCATTTGTGTCCCAAGTTTTTAAAAACACTAAATCTCTTTTATCATAAATGTATGTATCATTTAATTCATTACTTGGAAACGACGCCCAACTATTATCTCTCAAATCACATTCCCATATTATTCTTCCACTTACTTGGTTTTTTATTACCATTCTCAATGGTAGTTCATATAACTTTGAAACCAATTGTGTGGTTACTTTAATTTCTTTGTTACTGTAATCTATTTGTATCATAATTTATCTATTATCTATAAATAAATAAACATCTTTATAATATTGAATAAAATGTTCATTTTTTAAATCCCAAGTAATATCAACAAAATCTATTGACATAAATTTAAATTTTTTAAAGTTTGGTAATATTTTATCTCTAAAAATTCTAAATTGTTCTTTAAGTATTTTTTCTCTTAAATGAATTTCACAAACTATTTTTGGAACAGTTTTTAGAAATTCAATATTTTCCTTTGTGAAAATATCATATTCACCACCTTCACAATCCATTTTTAAAAAATCAATATGTTTTAAACGATTATTTTTTATAAAATCATTAAATGTTAAAGTATTAACTGATTCCGTTTTACTATCCCAATCTATTTCACAATATTTGTTATTTGTAATCGCAGCATTTGTAAATGAAACTGGATAACCATGTAAATTTTCTTTTAAAACATCAAAAAATACCGGTAATGGTTCAATAACGTAACAATGTTTTGGTTCCTTCTCAAGAATTTTATATGTAAATTCACCCACTGTAGCACCAATATCTACAACAATATCATTTTTTTCAACTTGAAACAAATATTCATAGTCGTTTATACCTTCAAAAATTTCTTTAGTAACTTGTTTCTTGAAACTTTCTGAGGTTGGTCCCCATTTAAAATTATCTAAATTCATACATTAAAAATACATTTTTTATTTAAAATGTAAATTAAATATGATATATTTTATCACATGGAAAGAATTATAATTACCGGAACTAATGGTTTTATTGGTCAAAATCTTTTAAACAAATTAAAAGAAAATTATAGAGATATTTTAGAAATTAATGAGAACATATTTGATAATCCTGATTGGGTTATTGAATTATTGAATGTACTAAATTCATTTGGTCCTACTATTATATTTCATGTTGGTGCTTGTTCGGATACTTTGGAAGTAAACGCCAATTATATGATGACAAGAAACTATGAGTTTACTCGTATTTTATCCGACTATTGTAATTGGAATAAATCTAAATTAGTTTATTCATCATCGGCAGCTAATTATGGAACCAATAGTTTATATCCATCTAATTTATATGGTTGGAGTAAGTATGTTGCTGAACAATACGTTAATAGAATGGGTGGAATATCTTTAAGATACTTTAATGTTTATGGTCCATTAGAAAATCAAAAAGGTAAAATGGCATCAGTTGCTTTTCAAATGATAGAAAAACATAAACAGGGTGAGAACATATTATTATTCCCTGGCAAACCAAGAAGAGATTTTGTTTATGTTGATGATGTTGTGAGTGCTAACATTTATGCATTCGAAAACTATGAAACATTGAATGGAAAATATTATGATGTTGGTTCGGGTGAAGCAAGAACATTTGAAGATGTGTTAAACATATTAGGAATAGAATTTACTTATCATGATGAAGATAAAATACCAGTTGGTTATCAATTCTATACTAAGAGTAATAAAAATAAATGGATGACAGGATGGGAACCTAAATTCAATTTAGAATTAGGATTAAATGATTATAAAAAAAAATTAAATGGAAAAACCGAAAGTAATTAATGCATTAGAAACCGAAGGTTGTTGTGTACCTAAAGGTTGGGGTGATGAAATCATTATTGAGAATAATGATTTGTATTGTGGTAAACTTTTAAGATTTAAACAAGGTGCTAAGTTCTCTATGCATTATCATATGATTAAAGATGAGACTTGGTATGTTGATAAAGGTGAATTCATTTATAGATGGATTGATACTGATACTGCAGAAACAATTGAACAACATTTAAAAGTTGGAGATACGGTTAGACAAAGACCCGGTCAACCACATCAATTAGAGGCATTAACCGATGGTGTTGTATTTGAAGTATCAACACATCACGAAGATACAGACTCATATAGAATTTGGAAAGGAGATTCACAAAAATGAAAATAACAGTAATAGGAGAATTATGTAAAGATGTATTTGTGTATGGTGAAACCAAAAGATTAAGTCCTGAAGCTCCCGTACCAGTATTCAATCCAATACATACAGAAACAAATGCAGGAATGGCTGGTAATGTTGTTGAGAATTTGATGTCATTAAATTCTGAATTACAAATAGCATTTATTCATCAAGATAAAACAATAACTAAAACAAGATTTGTAGATGAAAAATCGAATCATATGTTTATCAGAGTTGACGAAGGAGAAGATTCAATCGAACCTTTGGTTTTAACTGATGAAATGATTGATATCATAAAGGAATCCGATGCAGTTATTATTAGTGACTACAACAAAGGATTTTTAAGTGAGAGTATTTTAAGAGAGATTACATATCATTCACGTTTCTCAATTATGGACACTAAGAAAAAAATAACCACATCAATACTTTCATGTTTCAATTTTGTAAAATTGAATGAGTCTGAATTTCTAAAACATGATTTTAAAAGATTGAATAAGCTTTTAATAACATTAGGTTCAAGAGGTGCAAAATATATGGATAAAATTTTTCCGTCACCTGACCCAAAGGAAACAATTGATGTTAGTGGTGCGGGGGATACTTTTACAGCATCTTTTACTGTAAAATATTTGGAAACTAAAAATATTGAGAAATCAATTATTTATGCAAATCAAATGGCATCTATTGTAGTTTCAAAAAGAGGAGTTACGACACCAACTAAAGCTTCTCAATAATAGATTTTAGTTCATCCATCATTGGTTTTTTAATTTTAAAATGAATATCTCCTTCAATGAGGTATTCATTTTTTATTGAACCATCTACATCTTCGGTCATAGTTCTATAATCATAAAACTCAATGTTGTTTAACTTACAAAACTCACTGAAATATGAAACCATTTCCCTCCAAATTTTAACTCTTAGTTCTGTTGTTGGATATGTTCTTTTATCGTTATCCCAACCATCTTTAACCGGTCTATTAGGTGCTAATAATACTAATCTATTAGGATAGTGTTTTTTAAACTCTTTAAGAAATACCGAATATCTTTGTAACAATTCTTTTAAACTAAAATCTATTGTGGTATTTTTATCTTTAGATCTTCTATGTAGTGTAATCTCAACATCACCAGTGCCAAATTCAAGAGCTATTATATCATCTTTCCAAATAGGAATCGTATTCATAAATCTCTTCCAATCACTATTTAAAAATCTACTTAGAGATAAACCTTGAACAGATACAGGAACTATGTCGTAGTTTGTTGTAGTAACATAATCTTTTGAACCGTGAGTTCCATAATTAGCATTAGAATCACCAACTAACCAAAACTTTTTCTTATGTATACTTGAGTCCTTAAATAATCCTTTTCTTAAACTATTATTTGTAATTGTCCAAGGAAGTGATAATTTATACTCCGATTTACCATTAACTTCTATATTGATGTCAACCCCACAAAAAGTCCCACAATATAATCCTGCGTGAACATCAGGCATCAATTGTTGCATATTTAAACAAACCCAAAATGTTGCGTTTGGTGTAAACTTAATTGTATAATCTCTCGTGTATGAACGAAATGGTAATTCAATAAACTTAATAACCGCATTAAGTTCTTTGTTTGTTAAATTCTTAAACCAATATTTTATTTTGTAAACACCCTCATCAAAAAAAATATCATAATTTTTTAATTCAAACATATTTTATTCTGACTTATTAAATTTTTGAATCTTTTTTTCTAACCTTTGGATTGTACGTTTTAAACTATCGACTCTAACCGATTTAGCCCAAGAACCCATGTTATTAACAGGTTTATGAGATTCCCAATTCTCTAATTGAATTTGGGAATCTCTAAGTTCTTTTTCTAATGACTCAATAGTTTGTTTCATTATAACCTTGTTGGTGTTTCACTAAAATTTTCGGAAGTTGATGTCCATTGCATTCTATCAATTGGACTTTCAGGTGCTGATGGCATTTCTGACACCGGGATATCAACACAGTCATCTGTTTGTGGTTCTTCCACAGAAACCTCTTCTTGTGCTCTTCTCACCGCTGAAGCAACTCTATCACTAATTGCTGCCTTTCTTCCACCTTCTTTCTTTTTTGATTCAGGGTCTAACATAGCGTTATTAGATTTAGTTTTCTTATCCTTAACATAGTCACGAATAAAACCAATCAACTCTAATGTTAATTCAGAATCTGTTGAATCGATACGAGTATCTTTTTGATTCCAATATGAAAATTCAGGTTCGTTTTTATCTAATGAATAAAATGATGCAACTTTGTAACCATTCTTCTTATTGATACAATAAATCAACACACCTCTCTTACTATACTTGTTAAAGTATTCAGGGTTATGTTCTGTAGTTGTACACCACTTAGTATTCGCACCATACTTACAAGAAGATTTGAATGTTAATGGTCTAATTAATAACCACTCACTATCTTCATGTATTTTCATAACTTGTGTTTCTAACTCTTTCTCCTCTGCTTTCATTTCGGCAACACCCATTGCAGAAATTAATTGGTCAAATGATTTGTATGTTGTTAAATCATTTTGTTCGATTAAGTTTCTTTCATTATACTCACAAAATCTTCTATATTTTTGTAAGTCTTCAACATTAAAGAAACTATCAATAAACTTGTAAATCAACATCATTTGGATATCACCAAACTCACTTAATTGTTCGTTGGTAATAAACGGAAACTTTTCGTTGATGAAAGTTTTGATTTCTTTAGTATGCTCCTTTAAGTTAGGAGTATTTTTCATTAACCTAAGCAAAGTATCAGTATACTTTGATTTTCCTTCAGGACTGAATAATTCTAAAACGGAAACGATGTTTAAATTGTGTTCCACGTTTGTTTTTAGTTCTTTGATTTTTGACATGGTGTTTGTTATTTTATATAAAGATAAATATTTTATTTGATATTGCCAAATTTAATCGATTAATTCATCTAAAACAATGTTATGTTCTCTAAATATTTCATGAATTTTGTCGAACACTAATTCTAATGTATCATATTTGTCTAATTCTTTTCCCTCCAAAGTCCACTCCAATCCTTTCTTAGTATTGTGCATAATTTCCCAAAGTGCAACCGCCATATCAAGAGATTTAACAGCTCTTAAATGTGCCTTAATATCGTCTCTTTCGTTTAAATTATATTCTAATATTGCTTTCATATTAAATGTTTTTCTATGATTGTAGGTGTAGGTGTGGGTGTAGGGGTAGGTGCAACATATGGTAAAATTATTTTTTTACTATAATATGACATACCAACATCCCCATTTCGTAATTTATGTCTTGTGTTTAAAACATCTAAATGAAATGGTTCTTTAATTCCAAGATATTCAAGTAATATTGGGATATCCTCTCCGGTTTTAAAAATACCTTCATATGATGTTCTTAAACAATCTATATTTAAATTTTCTATTTCTTTTCTAGCAGATTCCATCCAAGATAATTCTTTATCAATCATATCTTTATTATCTTCAATCCATTTATCGTCAACATTATAAACTTCATGCCAATTTGGTATATCAACACCATTTTGTGGATTTAATAATTGATATACCATACTAATTGCAGTATCTCTATCGTCATTTCTTACATTACAAATTACTCTGTCAAATCTTTTAGATAAATCAAAAATATCAACATATCTTCTTTTTAATTTCTCATAAATGACTTTTGTTGCAATATTATTACTAACATAAATCTTCTTTAGAAATTCATCATCATGATTATCATTAAAAACTTCATGAATCATTTCAAGTTCTAATTCAGCAGAAATCCAATGTGTTAATGATCTTCCACCAGATCTTGGGTGTGTTATAATTAAAACTCTCATATTATTCTGGTTTACCGTCTTCTTCCCATTCTTCAATATTGTTCATTATAACCTCTGTTAATTCTCTAGTCTTATCGTCCAATAACTTCATCATTTCAACATCCTTTGGATTTGTTTCATCCCACACAGCTTCTTCTCTTGCACCTGAATCGTGAATCATGTCGTTCAATGCAAACCAACAGGATATTTTAATTCTTGTTTGTAAAGGTGTTTCCTTTAACAAATCAGTTATTTTATCTGATAATAAAGACTTTCTTGGTTTTGACATATTATTCTATTTTTTTATTGACTTCTTCTTTCAACCAAACTCTATATTTTGCTTTAATTATGTTCATTAAATGAGTTTTAACCTTAAATTCTAAATTATCACATTCCTCATATGTTTTCTCAATAAATAAATTTGCTAGTCTCATTCTGTATTGCCTGTTATTAATGGACATAAGCTCTCTGAACATTACATTAACATCAATCAATTTTTTTGAAACTATTTTAATGGTTTTTTTATCATCTTTAACAATAAGAGCTAAATTATGTGCCACCTTAGTTCCACCAAATGTTCCTATATCAAAATTTTTCATTTTATTTTCTTAGAAATTTAAAATCGTTGATATCTTTTTTCTTTTCTTCTTCAATCATATCATTACGAAAATGTTCTCTGATGGCATCTTCAATTGTTTGATCCGCTTCAGTATCGGTAAACATATTATGAATTGCGTTTCTACAATATTCATAAAAACGAGCAGGATAGTTATGTTCTCTCATATTAAACGTTTGGGTATTTTAAAAACCATTGAGTAAATCTATAAAGTAATTTAAATATTACCACAATCATGAACATTGGTGCTGTTACAATCCAAGTTATTGAGAAGAACAGATATGCTTGAGCATTATCATCATAATCATCGTAGTCAGAACCATGTGGTGGGTCATAATCAATACCAATCTTCTTACCGAATAACCTTAAGAAGGTTAAAGTTATCATGAATCCTACTATGTAAATTAATACGTATATCATATTAGTTTCTTTTTAATACTATAATGTGTACGTGGAAAATAACAAATAATGTTAATGTTACTCCGAATAAAAATCCTAACATATGTTTTAATTTTAGTTTAATGGAAATGGTGATACAATAACTTTTGGTTCAATATAAACTGGATGTGGTGTTCCTTCTTTATCAATTAACATCAACCATGTACCATCAGATGATGCTGGCATAAATAAACCATTTGGTTCAGCTTGAGGTAATGTAATGTTTCCTTGTTCATGTGTTTCCCATGTATCGGCGGGTCTTTCAGGATTTGAATATTGTGTTGAGTATGGAATACCATAACCAATACATTTACCGATGAACACTAACTTACCTTGCATTTCATTATATAGATATGCATAGTTAACTAATTTTTCATTGTCTCTTAATTCATAAATTTCTTTTAACAATTTCTTCTCTTGGAAATTATGAATTGCAGGCATTCCTGTTTCTCTCTGTGCTTCAGACAACATTTTTTGTTGTTGTCTTGCATCTTTTTTATCGGGAGTGTCTTCAACAGGTCCACAACTTACTAATGACAATGCGATTAGTGACGCCAATAATACTTTTTTCATTTTATTTATTTTTTAATTCTTGAACAAATGAATAATCATCATTTGATAATTTGTTTAAATCAAAATTTGCCATCTCGTGTAAAATGGATTGTCTAATTGCTTCCTTTGCTTGAGGGTCTTTTTCTCTTCTGTACTCCTCACGTTCTTTATTTAAGAACTGACGTTTACCTTCCACATAAGATTGTGTTTCTTCAAACACAGTTCTCTCTGCGTTTTGTTGGGCTTTACCAACGGTCTTAGTATAACCTACACCGAACCAGCCAAATGTTAATGATAGAATCATCATCAACACAATAGCACCTACCACGGCACCGATTACTGCGAATACTTGTTTCATGTTTTTTTTTGTTTTATCTGCGGTTAATTAAATTATAAATTGCTATTACTGTTATCGTTCCACATAAAAGATAACTAAAATAATGGAAGAAAAAAAATGCTATAATAATCCATACCCATCCAACTCTTGCGTAAGGGTATCTTCCATAAAATTGTAAATGAAAAATCATTTCACTTCTAATCCAACCTATTATTTTATCCATTGTTTAAAAATTTAAAATTAGTAATAGGAGAAACTACTTCAAATAATTCTCCTCTATGTATCATACCTTCCATACCCTCGAACTCATAACATTTTCCTCTCATTGGGGGAATACCGATTTCAACAAAATCCTCACATTCAGGGTCTTCTACAATCCTTTTAACTGTGTAAACTTTACCGACTTGACAAGTCCATACACCTGTCACTCCGTGAAACAAATTACATAATGCTCTTACTTTCATAAAACAAAAATATAATTAAAATTTGATAAATCATTCAGTATTTATACTGAATCTTTGAGTTTTTGTTTTTTTCTTTTTTCAATTTCTAATTGATGTTTTCTATGTTTGATTGCTCTCATATCCGCTTTAGTAATAAAATACATAAAGACAAGAGACAAAAAGAAAACTAACATGAACGGATGTTCTTCTATAAAATTCATTGGTTTGTGTGTTGTTCCACAAAGATAGAAAAAATATTTTGTATAAAAAAAATAAATCTGAAAAAATTTTAGAAAATAAAAAACCCCACGTTTTGTGGGGTTATAATTACTTTTTAGCTATTATCTTACCTGTGACCTGATTTAGAATGTAATAAGTTCCGTCTTCTCCTTTGGCAACCGTATATCTCTCAGTTGGAGGTACTTCTACTTGTTCGTCAATTTCATGGTGTTCATCGTCATCTTCTTCAGGTTCGTCATAACCTCCACCACCTTTATCCGTATCTAAATCGTACTCATCCTCTTCAAATTGTTCCGTAACGACATTATTTACAATTTTAGTGATTTGTTCCTTACTCAATATAACTTTAGACATATAATTCTTTTATGATAAATACCTTATAATGATAAAAAGGTAGGTAGTTCTTTATCTTTTTGAGATACAATTACCCTATCTTCAGGTATTTTCCA
>Ga0208616_1000466_pt1 | contig 11015 bp, 6 predicted proteins | sample CryBogCBE16Oct07_FD_184575 | JGI IMG/M metagenome (GOLD analysis project Ga0208616, IMG submission 184575) | Freshwater microbial communities from Crystal Bog, Wisconsin, USA - CBE16Oct07 (SPAdes) (version 2) | ecosystem: Environmental > Aquatic > Freshwater > Lake | place: Crystal Bog... | reverse complement strand
ACAGAGATTGCTGATTCAGCAACTAATGTTCTTATTGGCCAAGGTTTAGATTTAACTAATTCAAATGAATATAGAGTTGCTGTTGGTTATAATGCCGCTTCTTGTGGCCAACATGCATATTCAGTTGCAATTGGTACTTGTGCCGGTAAAACAACTCAACACGCCAATTCAGTTGCAATTGGTACTTGTGCTGCTTCAGCAAATCAATCTTGGGCCTCAGTTGGTATTGGTTATAATGCCGCTCAAAGTGGTCAATTGCAATATGCTGTTGCTGTTGGTGCTCATGCTGGTGGATGTACTCAAGGATATCAATCTGTTGCTGTTGGTTATTATGCTGGTAAAAATAATCAAAAATCTTATGCTGTATCAGTTGGTGTTTCCGCTGGACAAACTTGCCAATCATGCAGCGCTGTTGCTATAGGTCAAAATGCTGGTTATTGTAACCAAGGTAACAAAACGGTTGCTGTTGGTGCTTGTGCTGGTAATTGCCATCAAAGCAATTTTGCAGTTGCTCTTGGTTATAATGCAGGTAAAGATTCTCAACACACTGCTGCAGTTGCTCTAGGTCATGCTGCTGGTGAATACACTCAAGGTGATGACGGTATTACAATTGGTAGAGGTGCTGGTAGATATTACCAAAGTGCCAATGCTATTGCAATCGGTACAAACGCTGGTTATGGTGTTGCATGTACTTGTACTGGTCAAGGTACTGGAGCTATTGCAATTGGTGCTCGTGCAGGTTATGGCGCTTGTTGCACACAAGGTTCATACGCAGTTGCAATTGGATATTACGCTGGATACACCAAAGCAGCCACAGGATCTATCATATTGAACGCTTCTGGTTCCGATTTGAGTACTGAAAATGCTGGTTTCTATGTGTCTTCTACTCGTTATGAAGAATCAGCAAATGCAACATTCGATGGTATTGCCTTCTATAATGCAAGTACTAAAGAGTTCAGTTACTCATACACACTAGATGGTGGAGAGTTCTAAAAGAGATACATATATATTATTTTAATTATAGGAGTGTGAAATGAGTCAGGAAAAATATTTGAATAACTATGTGGAGATATTAAAAACCACATTGAATGACCAAGTCACCCGTAATCTCCAGTTACAGGCAACAGCCAAAACACAAACGGAGATTATAGGTGATTTGAATACACAATTGGGTGAAGTGTCAAATCAAATTCAAACTGCTAATGCTGAGTTACAAGCCACAGCATCACAGAGAGAACAAGATTTGACCAAACAAATTGAAACTTTGAAAAGTCAAGTTGCTCAAGCCAATGCCTCAAAGCAAACTGATAATGGTAATTTGAGAAATACAATTGGTGAATTGACTAAGAGAGTTGCTGACCTTCAAGCTAGTAACAATGATTTGACTGGTAGATTAAATCAATCTGACAAACTTGTTAATGATTTGAAAGTAGAAGTCTCTAGTTTAGAAAAGGAAGTAAACAATATGGAATCTTTAAAGAACCAATTGATTGCTACCCAAAACATGGTGAGAGACAGAGACTCAACAATTAATGATTTAAGTTCTCAGATTGATGCCTTAAAGACTGCTCCTACTCCTGTGAAACGAACAAAGAAAGCTAGTGTAGAAACATCAACACTAGAAACAGTAACAGAAGACGGCGGGACTTTTTAAATAAATGGCATCCAATACAGTAATACAGGTTAAAAAATCCGGCGTAACAGGTAACACACCAGTTTCTTTGAACTACGGTGAGTTGGCCTTAAATTGGGCTGATGGTAAACTGTATTACAAGAATGGTGTTGGCATCAAGGCCATTTATAATCAAAAAACATTCTCCACAATCAATGCTAATAATACCCTTATTCTAGCGGGTAATTATGCTGATACACTAAACTTTGTTGGCAACAATGGCATTACTATAACTGGTAATGCCATCAATAGCCAAATCTCAATTGGCTTCAATTCTGCAATGGTTGTTGGTGCCACAGGCGCTACAGGACCACAAGGCGCTACAGGTTGTGTTGGTGCTACAGGTCCTATGGGACCAACAGGAGGATGTGGACCAACTGGTGCCACAGGTCCTCAGGGTCCTCAAGGTTGTATAGGTGCAACTGGACCAGCGGGCACATCAGGTAATTATTTTGGTGCCATTGCTGCAGCTGGTTACGATGATATTGTTGCCAGTTCATCCAACACAACACTAACTTTTAATGCACAACTAGGTTTGGCCATTGGTACAGACCCAGCAAATTCAACAGTGTATTTTGCCACAGATTTAATTGGTGCAGCCAATGTTATTCTAGATTATGGTCAAGTCACAGATACAATAGGTGTCATCACGTTTGATTACGGATACGTATCATAAATAGAATAAGTTACATTTAAAAGAGTAAACAAATATGTCAACAAGAGTTCAATGGAGAAGGGGTAATACAGCGCAGACAGCGGCCTTTACAGGTGCTGCCGGTGAAATTACTGTTGATACGGATCAAAATGTTGTAGTTGTACACGACAATGTTACTGCCGGTGGTTGGCCAGCACCAACACTCACCTTCACACAAGGAGCTTTTGACAAAGCCAATGCAGCCAATTCTTTAGCGCAACATGCTTATGATGCTGCAAATTCTGCCGGTTCTAATGATACTGTTGTTGCTTCTTACAATCACGCTAATGGTGCTTTTGATAAAGCTAATTCTGCCAATGTTCTAGCACAACAAGCCTATGATTCTGGTAATTCAACTCTTACTTTTGCAACCGCAGGATTCAACAAAGCAAATACGGCTAATGTAACAGGTCAGGCTGCATTTGATTTTGCTAATTCAGTTAATGTGTTCTCCCATTCAGCATTTGATAAAGCAAATACAGCATATACTGATGCAACTAATGCTTACAATTTTGCTACTGATATCAATGTTTATGCCTATTCAGCATATAGTCAGGCCAATTCTGCTAAGATTTTGGCACAAGCTGCTTTTGATTCAGGTAACTCAACATTAACGTATGCAACTGCCGGATTCAATAAATCGAATGCTGCCAATGTATTAGCACAGCAATCATATGATGCTGGTAATTTAACTCTGACATATGCTACTGCCGGTTTCAACAAGGCCAATGCTGCCAATGTTCTAGCGCAAAATGCTTATAATGCAGGCAATCTAACTTTAACTTATGCAACGGCCGGATTTGATAAGGCCAATGCTGCCAATGTGTTAGCACAAGCAGCCTATGATAAAGCCAATGCTGCCAATGTGTTAGCACAAAATGCTTATGATTCAGGAAATTTAACATTAACATATGCTACGTCTGGTTTTAATAAAGCCAACACAGCAAATGTGACAGCACAAGCCGCATTTGATTATGGTAATACGACACATACATTTGCTCAGGCTGGATTTGATAAGGCCAATACTGCTAATGTAACAGCACAGGCAGCATACGATAACTCTAATACAAAATTCAATTCATCAGGTGGTACAATCTCTGGTGATACAACAGTTACTGGTAACCTAACAGTTACAGGTACCACATTCTATGCCAATACAAAGAATGTATTGATTGAAGATAACATCGTTACATTGAATAGCAATGTATCTGGTACACCATCACTCAATGCTGGTATAGAAGTTAATCGTGGTAATCAAACAAACACATCATTCATTTGGAATGAAACCAATAAAGATTGGGAATTCACAAACGATGGTACGACTTATAAAGTTGTTGGTGATGCAGCCAACATCACAAGTACACTAACATATGCAACTGCTGGTTTTAATAAGGCTAACTTGGCTAATGTACTGGCACAAGCAGCATTCGACCATGCCAATACGGCAGATGTTCTAGCACAAGCCGCATATGATTCTGGAAACACCACACTAACATATGCTACAGCAGGATTTAATAAGGCTAATCTAGCGAATGTTCTAGCACAAGCCGCCTTTGATTCTGGTAATTCTACCTTAACATATGCTACATCAGGTTACGGTAAAGCAAATGGTGCTTTTGATAAAGCAAACTCAGCTAACGCACTAGCACAAAATGCTTATGATAGCGGTAACTTAACATTAACATACGCTACCGCAGGATTTAACAAAGCAAATACTGCCAATGTTACAGCACAAGCCGGATTTGATTTCGCCAACTCCGTAAATACATATGCCTTCTCAGCATACGCACAAGGTAATTCTACTCTAACTTATGCAACTGCTGGTTTCAATAAGGCTAATACAGCAAACGTTACAGCGCAAGCTGCGTTTGACTTTGCCAATTCAGTTAATACCTACGCTTTTGCTGCATACGCCAACGGCAACAATACATTACAGTTTGCTCAGGCAGGATTCAACAAAGCCAACACAGCAAATGTAACTGGTCAGGCCGCATTTGACTTCGCTAATTCAGTTAATACATATGCACGTTCTGCTTATGCTTCGTCTAATACTAAGGCAACTGTATACAATACAAGTTCAGCACCAACATCAGCACAAGTAGATGACATTTGGATTGATCCAAACTCTGGTATTGAATATGTAAACATCAGTTCTAACTCTGCTGTACAATGGGTTGAATTTGGACCCCTAGGTACTCCACAGAACGTTACGGCCAACCTACAGTTTGCTGACCAGACTATCTTCAGTACATATCCAAATAGAGATATTACAGTATTGAGTTCTGGTACAGGCAACATTATTTTAAGTGGACCATCCGTAACAATTACTGGTAACATAGTTGCTAATGCTGGTAACGGTACCGCTTCATTTAATAATATTGGTGCTGCTTACTTCCGTGTTAATACGGCTACCATTCAAGCTAACTCAGCTGCTATTAATATTGTTGGTTCAAACGGTTATTATACACAGCAACCAACATCCAACGGTTACATGATGCAAATTACCGGTTTGGATAATACAACCACTAGGGTTGCTGTTGATGCTGCAAGTACAGATGGTTCCGCTTACTCAGCATTTATTGGCCGTAAAGCAAGAGGCACACATCAAAATCCAACTGCTGCACAAAATGGTGATATTCTAGCTAAGTTTACTGGTAACGGATACGGTACATCAGGATACGGTGTAAATGCTGGTGGCGCTTCGGTTGAGATGATAGCCACAGAAAACTATACTGATACGTCAAGAGGCGCTGAACTTATAATTGCAACTACAACAAACGGTTCAAATGTAAGAACTGTTACTGCTACTTTTGCTGCAAACAATATTACACTAGCAGGCAATGTAATTGCAAATAGTACAAATTCAACTTCAAGTTTCTTTAACTTGAATATTGGTGGTTCTCTCACATATGCTTATCAAACCGATACAGCCAATACAACACAGTATATCAATTACAACACACAAGAATTACAATTTGTACCAATAACTGGCACAACAACATTAGTACATCAAAACATTGCTGCTGGTAGAAAAGTCGTGGTTGTTGTGAATAACACTTCAGGTTCAGACCAAACAATCAACCTAGGTGTACCAATAAATAATTGTACAGCTACTAGAGGAAGAAACGGTAACTATGGTTCACCGGCCAATACTGCAACTGTATTCTCAGGAACAACAGCGTTTTTTACCTTCTTTGCTTTTGGAACATCTACATCAAACGTATACTGCTCAATCACACCGACCTAAGAGATAAATAAAACATGGCAACATTTAGTTTTCCCAATTCACCATCTCTTAACCAGACATATACATTTCAAGGAAAAACTTGGAAATATAATGGTACTGGTTGGGCACTGGTTACCAACGTTGATATAGCACAGTCGGCATGGAATACAGCTAATTTAGCATACATCAATTCAAACACAGCTGACATTCTAGCACAAGCTGCATATGATACAGCCAATACAAAGTTCAGTTCATCTGGTGGTACTATCACAGGTAACACATCGATTGTTGGTAACTTAACTGTATCCGGTAATATTTCTTATACTGGTAATGTAACGACCACATCTATTACAGGTAACACTGGTCAGTTCTTTGGTTATTCATCAAATGGCTTTAATGCTATCTATGCTGGTATTCCATCAGGATATCTAGTTGAACAGCAGATGATAGCGCAATTTACTGCTAACTATAATGGTTATGCAGGTGTTAATCATCAAAACATTAATAATGGCACATTATCATCAGTCGATGCGTTCTTTACACCAAATAATGGTTCAGCAAATGATACCTTCTTAGATTTGGGTATGGCCAGTAGCACATATAGCTATCCTGGTTACACAATAATTACACCAAATGATGCGTATTTGATTGCTTATGGTAATACAATTACCGGTGGCGGTAATATGATTGTCTCCACTGGTTTGAGTAATGATATTATCTTTACTACTGGTGGTGTTAATGTTGAAAATGAGATGGCAAGGTTTAAGAATGGTGTAGGCCTTGTATTGAAAAATATGCCTATCACTTTTGCTGATGGTACATCTCAAAATACGGCAGCTGCACCTTATGCTTACTCAAATGCAGCTTATGGTCTTGCTAATAGTACATTGACATATGCGACTGCTGGATTTAACAAGGCTAATACAGCTAATGTAACTGCTCAGGCTGCCTTTGACTTTGCTAATTCAGTTAATACCTATGCTTCAGCAGCTTATGCCAACGGAAATAATACATTACAATACTCTCAGTCAGCATATGCCTTTGCCAATTCAGTTAATACTTACGCCTTTGCAGCTTACGCCAACGGTAATAACACACTTCAATTTGCTCAAGCAGGATTTAACAAGGCCAATACTGCTAATGTAACCGGCCAAGCAGCGTTTGACTTTGCCAACTCTGTGAATACATACGCTTTCTCAGCATATGCCTTTGCTAATTCTGTTAACACTTATGCTTCAGCTGCATATGCAAACGGTAACAACACATTACAATATGCTCAATCAGCATACGGATTTGCCAACTCCATAAACACTTATGCTTACTCTGCATATGCTAATGGTAACAACACATTACAATATGCTCAAGCAGGATTTAACCTTGCTAATACAGCTAACGTAACTGCACAGGCTGCTTTCAATAAGGCTAACGGTGCCGTACAAACTGCTTTTGTTACTGTGTCTGCTAATGGTAATTCAATCACACCATCAAGTAACAATGACACATTAACAATCACTGCTGCTACCGCCAACGGTATAAATGTTCTCAATCCTTCTTCTAAGACTATTGACCTTGGACTCAGAACATCAGGTGTAACTGCTGGTGATTATGGTAGTTCTACAAATATACCTGTTATTCACGTTGATGCTTTTGGTCGTATCACATCAGCTTCTAATACATCGATTTCGACTTCTATCAGTTTGTCTGGTACAACAGGTACAGGTTCAGTTTCTGGTGGTGGTACACTAACATTCAATTCTACAAATGGTGTTACAGAATCTATTACAGGTTCTACAATTACAATCAACACACCACAAGATTTAAGAACAACAGCCACACCAACATTTGCTGGTTTGTCTACAACTGGTGATGTTAATATCACTGGCAATCTAACAGTACAAGGTGCTTATACTTACACCAATACTGCCATATATCAAACAGTCGATTCGTTGATTGAATTAGCAGCCAACAATACTGGTGATGCTGTTGATATTGGTTTCTATGGTCTATACAATAATTCTGGTAACAAGTATGCTGGTTTGGCAAGAAGTGCTGGTTCAACATTTGTGTTGTTCAAAGACCTTGCAACTAATCCAACAACAAATTCTATTGGTTCAATTACACTCGCTAACTACGGTACTCTAAGAGCCAACCTAACAGGCGGTATGGTTTCTGGATTGGCCAATACAATCGGCATCGCTGATGGCGGTACAAATAATTCAACATATACAACTGGTGCTTTGTTACAATACAACGGCACTTCAATCGTTTCATTAGCAAATACTGGTACTGCTGGTACATACGGTTCAGCATCTTACATACCAATTATTACTACTGATGCTTATGGTCGTATATCTTCTGTAAGTAATACTGCCGTTTCAATTGACACATCACAAATCAGTTCTGGTACATTAGGACTTTCACGTGGTGGTACCAATAACACATCATATACAACTGGTCAAATCATTTATTATGATGGCACTAAACTAACATCATTGGCCAATTCTGGTGTAACTGCTGGTTCTTATGGTAATACAACTGTTATTCCATCAATTACTGTTGATGCTCTAGGTCGTGTTACAGCAATTTCTAATAACACAGTTTATATTCCAGTTGGCACATCAATTACCGCTAATTCTGGCCAGTTGACTGCTAATGCTGCAACAGGTAATGTTGCAATTGGACTAGCCACAACATCAGTTTCTGCTGGTTCATATGGTTCTTCTACACAGATTCCAACATTCACAGTTGATGCTTATGGTAGACTAACAGCAGCCGCTAATACCTCGATATCAACTACAATTAGTTTATCTGGTACAACAGGAACAGGTTCGGTATCAGGTGGTGGAACTCTAACGTTCTCAGGATCAAATGGTGTTACAGCTACAGTATCTAGTTCTACTGTTACAATTTCTACTCCACAAGACCTAGAAACCACATCTTCACCATTATTTAAAGCTGTATCATTAAATACATCGGCTTTCTACACATCTACTGCTTATACAACAAGTTCTACATCACAGGTAACTATTGATTCATTTGCAACAACAACTTATAGAAGTGCTAAATATGAAGTACAGATGACTTCAGGTACAAGTTACCATGTGATTGAATTGAGAGTGTTGCATGATGGTGCTAATCCATTGTTAGCGCAGTATGGTGAAATCTTTACTGGTTCTACACTAGGAACATTTGATGTATCAATCACTGCTGGTAATTTGAATTTGTTGTTTACACCAACCAACTCAGCCACAACTGTTAAACTGATAAGAACTAACATCGTGGTTTAATTCTGAAAGTTTTGTTATGAGATTTCATATCTTGGGGTTGCCTCACACGGTGACCAGTAAAGAGTATAACGCCTGTGCATATACTCAAAAAGTGGTTAAATTTGGTAAGATGATGACTGCTCGTGGCCATGAAGTAATTCACTACGGCCACGAGGAATCCAACTTAGAATGTACCGAACATGTCACGGTTTTAACGACAGAAGATTGGAAAAAATCTTATGGTGACCATGACTGGCGCAAACACTTCTTTAAGTTTGATACCAACGACTATGCCTATCAGACATTCTATAAAAATGCCATAGAAGAAGTTGGTAAAAGAAAACAACCAAACGATTTTATTCTACCATTTTGGGGTTCTGGTGTTAGACCTGTGTGTGATGCACATCCAGATTTAATTTGTGTGGAACCAGGTATTGGTTATGCAGGTGGTCATTGGGCTCGTTGGAAAATATTTGAATCGTATGCCATCTATCATGCCTATTATGGACTAGATGCTGTAGGCCAATGCAAACAAGATTGGTATGATGCGGTGATACCTAACTATTTTGATCCAGATGACTTTGAATACTCAGCCGAGAAAGATGATTATTATCTATTTTTGGGTCGTGTATATGAAGGCAAAGGTGTTCACATAGCCGAACAAGTAACCAAAGAAATTGGTGCAAAACTTATCATCGCTGGCCAGAATTCACTCAAAGATATGGGTTACGATAAGGTACCAGATCATGTAACTGAAATTGGTTATGCGGATGTACCACTTAGAAAACGATTAATGTCTAGATCCAAAGGTGCTTTTGTGGCATCAATGTACACAGAACCATTTGGTGGCGTGCAAGTAGAATGTTTGTTCTCTGGTACTCCAACCATCACAACCGATTGGGGAAGTTTCACAGAAAACAATGTACACGGTAAAACTGGTTATCGGTGTAGGTCATTTGAACAATTCTGTTGGGCAGCCAAGAATATAGATAAGATTGATCCGAGGTCATGTAGAGACTTTGCCATGAATAATTACAGTCTTGATGTTGTGGCCAAAAAATATGAAGAATACTTTCAGATGGTTTTAGATGTTCACGGTGGCAATGGTTGGTATCAAAAGAGAGATGAAAGAACAGAGTTAGATTGGTTAACCAAATTTTATCCTAACTAAATAGAATATAAGTAATACAAGAAGGATAGTGATATCTTGGCTACATCTGCAAATTTTGTCGTTAAGAACGGCCTGACCGTTGGTAGTACGGCAGTTATCAATTCATCAGGAGCTTGGGTAGGTTCTCCAACAGGTTTGGTTGGTGCAACTGGAGCCACAGGTCCTACAGGCGCAACCGGTCCTACGGGAGCCACAGGTACTGCGGGTACCAATGGTGGTCAAGGTGCTACAGGAGCCACAGGCACTCAAGGTGCTACCGGTTCAGCGGGTAGTAATGGTGGTCAGGGTGCCACAGGAGCTACGGGAGCCACAGGTTCTCAAGGTACTACAGGTACTCAAGGTGCTACGGGAGCCACAGGTAGTGCCGGATCAGCCGGTAGTCAGGGTGCCACCGGTGCTACAGGTGCTGGCATATCTACATCATCCAATACTCAATTAAATTCTCTTGGTGTTAATACTGCTGCATCTGGTACAGCAGGTGAAATTCGTGCCACTAATAACATCACCGCATACTACTCAGACGATAGACTAAAAACTCGTTTAGGTCCTATCACAAACGCTTTAGATAAACTAAGAACACTTAATGGTTTCTATTATGAAGCCAATGAAGTTGCACAAGAACTTGGTTATACGGTTAGAAAAGAAGTTGGTGTTTCAGCACAGGAGGTACAAGGTGTCTTGCCTGAAATTGTTGTACCTGCACCAATTGATGATAGATATTTAACAGTACATTACGAAAGAATTATTCCTTTGTTAATCGAAGCAATCAAAGAATTAGAGGAGAAGCTAAATGGCAACATCCGCTAATTTTGTTATTAAGAATGGTTTAACTGTTGGCTCCAATAATGTTATTGCTGCTAACGGCATGTGGACTGGTGCCAATACAAATTTAGTTGGCGCTACAGGTCCTACGGGAGCCACAGGTCCGCAAGGTGCAACAGGACCGCAGGGTGCTACAGGTCTTGGTGCTACTGGTGCAACCGGTC
>Ga0208616_1000457_pt1 | contig 11154 bp, 20 predicted proteins | sample CryBogCBE16Oct07_FD_184575 | JGI IMG/M metagenome (GOLD analysis project Ga0208616, IMG submission 184575) | Freshwater microbial communities from Crystal Bog, Wisconsin, USA - CBE16Oct07 (SPAdes) (version 2) | ecosystem: Environmental > Aquatic > Freshwater > Lake | place: Crystal Bog... | reverse complement strand
TGCAAGTTCTTCCATTATCATGGGTAATACTAGCCCTAGCATTGAACCTTATAGGGCAAATGCTTACCGTCAAGATACTCTATCAGGTTCTTACTTAAACAAGAATCGTTGGTTAGATGAATTGATTATCGAAATATCAAATGGAAAACCAGAAGGTTGGTATGACGATGTTTGGTCTTCCATTATTGCAAATGATGGTTCTGTCCAACATTTAGATTGGATGTCAGAACACGATAAAGATGTATTTAAAACATCTATGGAAATTGACCAACGTTGGGTCATTGACTTGGCGGCAGACAGACAGGTGTTTATTGACCAAGCACAATCATTGAATCTATTCTTTAGACCTGATGCTAACATCAAGTATGTACACGCTATTCATTTCATGGCATGGAAAAAAGGCGTGAAGACTTTGTACTATTGCCGTTCAGAAAAGATTGGCAAGGCTGATAAAGTGTCCAAGAAAATTGAAAGACAAGTTATTAAAGAGTTAGACATGGCCGAAATTGCAGCTGGTAATGATTGTATCGCCTGTGAGGGTTAAATGCCTTTATTAGTAAAGACAAAAGTTAAACCAAGTGCCATTGAAGGCCTTGGTTTGTATGCTGATGAAGATATTTCAGCCAGCACAATAGTTTGGAAACATGATGCTGATATTGATGGATGGATTGATGATGCTGATTGGCTTAATTTTCCAGAATCATTCAAAGAACACATAAAACATTTTTGTTGTTATGATTCCAGAATGTGTGGTTGGATTAGAGCGAGTGATAATGCAAATTGGATGAATCATTCTGATGAACCCAATTTAGATGTTCCTAATTATTATATTCACATTGCAAATCGTGATATAAAAAAAGGAGAAGAATTGACTTTAGATTATAATAAAATAGGAGATGATGATGTCTTTTTTGATAGCGAATTTACCCCCAGTTAAATGTTATATAAGAAAAGAGTTTTTATATGATTTTGAAAAAGGATTTGGTGAATTGGTGCCTTGTCAATGGGTTAGCTTAAAGTCAATCAAAGGACAGGCTTTTAGAATTGAATCTTATCTACCGGAATATGGAGCTCTATACGACAAAATACCATTACATGGTTATTGTTGGAAAGAAGTTGAAGATGAAATGCCTCTAGATTATTTGCAAATTTGGAATTGTATGTCTTACGACATTACGGTTTTGAAAAAAGCAGTCATTGAAAACTTATCATGTTCATTTTTGGCCAAAGACAAACAGATGGTCAAAGGTCAATATATGTTTACGGTAGATTCTGCAAGTCCTGATTATAATGTTTTAGATGTAAGTTATGCGGAAGATACTGAAGACCACAAATCTTTTAATTTTATTAAATGTGATAATGGTCAGTTTGCTGCTCAGCCGAACAATAGAACAATATTCTTTGAGCCAAGTAGTAATCCTGTACAATTAAAACATCCCGATTTTAGAGTTGCGACAAAAATGTGGTCGGTTGAAACTGATGCAAAATGGTCGTTAGGAGATACAAACACAGTAATGTACGAAAAGGAAGAAAAATGAAAAGAGTACTTAGATTTACAGCATCATGGTGTGGACCTTGTAAAGGTCTAGCTATGACATTGAACAACATAGAAACAAAAATGCCGATTGAAGTCATTGATATCGATGAACAATCAACCGTTGCAAGAGATTTTGGTATTCGTTCAGTACCAACTCTTGTAATGCTAGATGAAAACACAGAAATCAAAAGAACAGTAGGCGCATTACCACAAGCACAACTAGAGGCATGGCTGAATGATTAAAAAGAAAGATTTAAATCTTACAGAAGACAGAAATTATTTTAAGCCATTTAATTATCCATGGGCATATGAGGCTTGGTTGAAACACGAGCAGTCACATTGGCTGCACACAGAAGTACCTATGATGGAGGACGTTAAAGATTGGAAAAAGAAGCTAACAAATGAAGAAAAGAAATTCCTTACACACATCTTCAGATTCTTTACTCAAGGCGATATCGATGTTGCCGGTGGGTATGTTACTAATTATCTTCCTTACTTCCCTCAGCCTGAAATACGTATGATGCTTCTTGGCTTCGCCGCCAGAGAAGCACTTCACGTAGCAGCTTATTCCCACTTGATTGAAACTCTTGGTCTTCCAGAGACAACATACAATGAGTTTATGGAATATGCTGAGATGAAAGAGAAGCATGATTATATTATGGACATCTCTGGTCAAAATACGACCAAAGAGAATACTGCAACACACATTGCTGTGTTCTCTGCCTTTACTGAAGGTATGCAATTGTTCTCCTCTTTCATTATGTTGCTGAATTTTCCAAGACATGGTAAAATGAAAGGCATGGGTCAAATCGTCACATGGTCTATTGTAGATGAGACACAACATGCTGAGAACATGATTAAAATGTTTAGAACATTCATTGAAGAAAATCGTGAGATTTGGAATGATGAATTAAAATCTAAGATATATACAATTGCTGAGAAGATGGTAGAACTCGAAGATAAGTTTATCGATTTGGCCTTTAACATGGGTCCAATGGAAGACTTAACGGCTGAGGATGTTAAAAAGTATATTCGTTATATTGCAGACAGACGTTTGATTTCTTTAGGACTCAAGGGTGTGTTTAAAGTGAAAAGGAATCCTTTGCCTTGGGTAGAGGAAATGATTAACGCACCAACACATACTAACTTCTTTGAGAACAGAGCAACAGACTATGCAAAAGGTGCTCTCTCAGGTGATTGGAAGGATGTTTGGGCCTAATAAGGAACTATAATGACAAACAAAACAATTATGGCTGAATGTGAAAGCTGTGAATCAACATATGAGGTATCTTACATGGAAGAATTAGTATCAGAAGAACTACCAGAGAGATGCCCATTTTGCGGTGAACCCATCGATGAATTATCTGAAGACTATATAGAGGACGATGATGATTCTGAAGATGAGGACGAATGGGAATAAACTGGCAATATAATGATGTAGATTTTACTGAAGACATGATTGGTGACAATTATGGTTTTGTTTATTGTATAACAAATCTTACCAATGGAAAAAAGTACATTGGTAAGAAATTTTTTTATTCCAGCAAAACAAAACAAGTCAAAGGCAAAAAGAAAAGATTTAAGGTTTCTAGTGATTGGCAAACTTACTACGGATCCAACACAGAATTGAAAAATGATGTTATAATGCATGGAGAAGAAATGTTCAGTAGGGAAATCCTACACCTTTGTAAAACCAAGGGTGAATGTGGTTACCTAGAAGCTAAAGAACAATTTGTCCGTGATGCATTAATTGGTGAAGGTTATTACAATTCTTGGATTATGGTTCGTGTTAGGAAATCGCATATCAAAGGACTAGAATGTTAGATTTTATGAAAGAGTTTGACTCTGATTATGATGCGTTATTTTTCATGCCGCATGATGAAGATGAAAACAAAGTTGAAATACATGCGAGAAAGTTTGTATCACAAGGTGAAGCCTTAGATGGTAACGAAATAGGTCCATCATGGCATGTTGTGTTATTTAAATTGGATGAAGAAGGTATGGCCAAGGATATAGATACATTTGATGCTATATTTGCCGAACCTAGGGAATATGTTTCGGAATTAATACCACTTAATTTCTACGGAGTGGTAGCAAGGAAAACAACAACATCCAAGGTTTTCCTGGAAGACTTTGTTGCCAAAATCTCGGCAGTCTGATACAATGTAATTTTGAAACTCGAAAGTTTATTATGATACTCGTTGACTTGAATCAGGTCCTACTGTCTGGCTTGATGGCTCAAATTTCTAACCAAAAAGGTAAGAAGCTAGAGGAAGATTTAATTAGACACATGGTGTTGAACATTATTAGGAATCACCTAAGAAGTTTCCGTGCTGAGTACGGAGAAGTTGTGTTGTGTTCTGACAACCGTAAATACTGGCGCAAGGAATTCTTTCCTTTCTACAAAGCTGGTCGTAAGAAAACCCGTGAGAAATCCGATTTAGATTGGCACCTTATCTTTGATATGTTAGCCAAATTCAAGGTCGAACTCAAAGAAAATTTCCCGTACAAAGTATTGGACATTGAAGGCGCTGAAGCCGATGATATTATCGGTGTATTGGCACCAATGGCAGTTAAGAATGAAAACGTCCTAATCATTTCAAGTGACGGTGACTTCCTACAATTGCAAATGTACAATAGTGAGTTTAACAATCCACACACTATCAAGCAATACAATCCTGCTCTCAAGAAATTTCTTGTATCGAACAATCCAGCGGAAGAATTGAAAGAGAAGATTATCAAAGGCGATAAAGGTGATGGCATTCCTAATGTGTTATCACCATCGGATTGTTTTGTCCGTGACTTGAGACAAACACCTATCACTAAAGGCAAATTAGACAAGATGATGGCTGAAAACTACGGTGATTGGACCGATGACACGGCCAAAACTGGTTTCTCCCGCAATCAAGTACTGATTGACTTGAGAAGTATACCTGATGATATTAAGACTAAAATCCTAAATAGTTATGAGGAAACTGTACCTGCATCTAAGGGAAAGATACTTGACTATTTCATTGCTAACAAGTTAAAAAATTTAATGGACGTAATTGAGGAATTTTGATGAAAAATATACATGAAGTGTTTGATGAGTTTGAATTGGCCAAGAACAAAAAAGAGCGTATGAAAGTGATAGAGAATAATCTATCACCAACTCTTGTTAAAGTTTTGGAATTAGCATTTCATCCGCAATATAAATGGAAAATTACAGAGTTACCTGACTCTTACAAAATTCCTAACGATGTTTTACCTGGACTTACATTCGATGGCTTACCATCACAGTTGAGAAGAATGTATATGTTTCAAGAAGGCAACACTACAGCAGAAACATTGACACCAAAAAGACGGGAAGAATTGCTTTTACAAATGTTAGAATCTATTGAGCCAAGAGAAGCAGAAGTTATCATTGGTATTTTATCCAAAGATTTAGGTGTCAAAGGCCTAGATTATAAATTTGTTAAAGAAGCATTTCCACAATTGTTACCATAAGGAGAGAAGGTGTCGAAGTTTGTAGCTAAGTTCCGTAAGAACGATTATAATGATGATTATAATTTTCAGGACAAGAAGAAGCGTAGAAAAGATAATAAGGCGGATAGGAAATCCAGCAATTATTCTTATGATGATTATTCGGATTTTTACAATATGGGCTCACCGAAGCGCAAAGAAAAGAGAATGTCGTAAAAATACAACACTTTATTTGACATTTGGCAGTTAACGTAGTATAATGGTGACTGTTTGGAGGAATATTATGATTTATGTGAGAATACCAAAGTCGAAACCTAAGCTAAAACCTAGAGCCGAGCGTGAGCAATATGCGGAATGGCTAAAAAGTCACGAGCCGACTAAAAAAATTGTGTTTCCTGCTCGTGAGCCGTTACAATATAAACTATCGGCGCCTGCCGGACGTGAAACTAGACACATTCCTTCATTAAATAGTAGCGGTGGCTCAGCAACTAAAGCGCCGGCTAAGATTTATACAGGTGACAAGATGCTCGGAATAGCAACTTTGCACAAATCCAACGCTGTTCCTGTATTTTCCGGCGAAGAAGCAGTCGAAATTTCAAGTATGAGGCGTTAAAATGAACAAGAAAATGAGTTTTGTAGTAAAATTACAGAAACCAGTGTGTCGTACACCAATCAAACCTGTGCAAAAGCACAAAACTGTCGCAAATTTTAGTCGAAAATCTAAACATAAAGCAAATTTGACGCAATTTTTTAACGAGGAGTGTTCAAATGTCGCAAATTTCTAATTTAGACGAAGAAAAAACCCAGGATTTAGACTTTTCCGAGGTAGAATTAGCAGTCCGAAGATGGGCTGCTCAAACCGGACACGAAAATGACCAAGAATGGTTTAAAAAAATGAAGGAACAATATGAGTAAGAGCAGAATGTTCTCTTATGAAGAAATTTTTGAAACTATTCCAGATGATCCTGACAATATCCTGATGAAATTTCCTCCAGAGTTGTTAGAAGAAACAGGTTGGGGCGAAGGAACCGTGGTAAATATTACCGTTGAAGATACAGGATCCGGTAATGTGATGATTATAACACCTGTTGCTCCATAGTAACATTGCTATTGTTAGAATGTTGAATCTATGTTATAATAGATACTATCAACACAGGAGATAATTATGGTAGAAACTGATTCATTGTCAACATCCAAATCAGTATTGGCCAAATTGATGGCCACAGAAAATTTGATTGTTGAAGAAAAAAGAGTCCGTACGGCTTCATTTGATGTTCAACGCCGTATTCTAACAATTCCCATTCTAGACCAAAAACTATCCACATACCTTTATGACCTATTTACAGGCCATGAAGTTGGTCATGCTCTTTGGACTCCCGAAGCTGGCATGAAAAAAGCTATGGAAATGAAAATTCCACACTCTGTTAGCAATTTGGTGGAAGATTCCCGTATTGAACGTAAGATTAAAAACAAATATCCAGGCCTAAAAGCATCCTTTGTTAAAGGTTACAATGAGTTGATGGAACGTGATTTCTTTGGCACCAAAGACATTGACCTAAACCAACTTAATTTCCTTGACCGTGTTAACATGCATTGCAAAGGTGGTGCTGGCCTTAACATTCAATTTAGTGCTGATGAGCGTATTCTGCTTGATGCCATCGAATCAACAGAAACCTATGATGATGTGATTGAAGTATCCAAACGTGTTACTGAATATTGCAAAGTAGAAAACGAAAAAACAAAACAGTTAAAAACACTTCAAGCCAGCGAAGATGGTGATGATTATGATTTTGATTCGGAAGATGCTGAATATGATGAATTAGAAACCACAGATGATGATGGTGATTCTGATGAGGATGAAGCATCAGGTGACGATGAAAACGAAAAAGAAGAAGGTACTAGTTCTGGTGCCGGCGGTGGCGGTGAGAAAGAAAAAACTACTGGTTCAACTGCTGGTGATGAAATCCGTTCCTTTACTGATGAAGCTTATCAACTCAACCAACAAAAACTTTTCCAAGAAGGCAACTTCACTTATGCCTATGTGAACATTCCAAAAGTTGATGTTAATAGAGTTATCTTTGACCACAAGCCTTTGTACAAAGAACACAGAGCTTGGGTAAAAGAAAAAACGACTGAAGGCTATGGTTCTTATGAACCAGATTATGAAAACTTCATCAAAACCAAAAACGACCTGAGCAAAGTTGTTTCATACTTGGTCAAAGAGTTTGAGATGCGTAAAAATGCTGACCAACTTAAACGTGCTTCTGTGGCTAAAACTGGTGAATTGAATATGGACAAAATATTCTCTTACCAATTTAGTGAGGACATCTTTAAGAAAATATCCGTAGTTCCTGGTGGTAAGTCCCATGGCTTAGTGATGTTCCTCGATTGGTCTGGTTCTATGGGCAATCACATTAACAACACCATCAAGCAATTGTTAGCTCTGGTTCTATTCTGTAAGAAAGTAAACATTCCTTACGAAGTGTATGCTTTCGTTTCTGAACCACACTATGACCATTCATACAGACCAGAAGCAAAATCTGGTGACTTGTTCATGCACCATTTTTCATTGTACAATGTTTTATCAAATAGAATGAGTGCTTCTGAATTTACCTATGCATGTACCGTTTTAACCGATTTTGGTAATACTGGTGGTCGTAAAACACCTGAATGGTTTAGATTGAGTGGCACACCATTGAACGAAGCCATTATTGCTGCCATGGAAGTTGTTCCACATTTCCAAAAGAAAAACAAGTTACAAATCGTCAACACCATTTTCCTAACTGATGGTGATGGTCATATGTTGAGAGATGTGTATGGCGAAGACATTACCAATCCACACAACGTGTTCCAAACAACCAGTTTTGAATACAATGCCAATGTTGTTCTCCGCGATCCTGTTACCAAGGCTCAAGAGATGTTCAGTATGAGAGATGATTATAAATAAGGTAAGATGACCAAATCTCTTATCAAACTCTTGAAAGAAAGAACAGGTTCCAATGTGATTGGTTTCTATGTATTGCTACCAAGAGAGTTCAGTACAGTACATAAATTCTATCCAATGGGTGCTGATATGGCATCTATCAAAGAAGAATTCAGGAAAAACAAATTCACCGTGGTTAAAAACTCTGGCTATGATGAATACTATTTGTTGAAATCGGATACAAGTGATGGTGATGAAGAATTCACCGTACGAGAAAATGCTACAACTAGAGGCTTGGTTTCTGCCTTTAGTAAATACACCAACAACCGTGTTTCTAACCGTGTTGTATTGAATCGTTTTATTGGATTAATTAGTTAAGGAGAAGTTATGAGTATAGAATTGATGGCACTAAGATACGGAAACAAATCCGCTTCTGTTAAACAAATCAATGACACTTACGCTGTTGAGATGTTTGAGAATTCCAGATTAGTTGGAACGCTGAGAACAGTCAAATTAGAGGAAGCTCAGGACGTAGCCAACGAATACATTTCAGAAGGTTCTAAACCTCAATTTTTGGTAGATTGATTTATGGATAATGAGACAAAAGAAATCCTGTGTATTGCTCAGGAAGAATGTGCCGAAGTATCACAGGCCATTTCAAAGATTTTTAGGTTTGGTCCTGACCAGATTAAATACAATCAAGACAAGACCAACCGAGAGCACTTAGAGGAAGAAATTGGAGACTTGCTTTGTATGGTTGATATTCTAGTACAAAAGGCAATCCTTTCAGACTGGAATATCAACGAGGCCAGAATTAACAAACTGGAAAAACTAAAGCAGTGGTCTAGTATAAAACTTTAATCAAAGCCAAATCTAAAATCATCACCATAACGATTGCTATAGTGGTAATAATGGTATCAGTAAGAACCATAAGCACGCTTTCTGTTGTATGTGTTAATCAATGACTCAACTTCAGAAGATGACTTTGGATTGTTGGCAACCAAAAATGCCTCCAACTCCGATTGATACATAGATTTACGAGCTTGAATGATAGAACTGAAAAAACGTCCGATAGCGGATAACATGAAAAACTCCTTGTGAGATGTTGTAATATGAGTAAAAACGATAATAGTGTTTCTACTAATGTATATAGTAAAATATGGAATTGAGAATGACAAACGAAGAAGCGTTAGAGCTGTACAGAAAAATGCTAGAAGTATATGGTCAGCACTTACCTCACCCTATACACGAGCCAATTCGGTTCGCCTATTATGTAAGGATTTTTAAAAGGTACCACAAAGATGAGTCCAACACAAAAGAGAATGTCTGAGATGATGGAATTGATTGACGATTCTATTATGTTAACAGATGATCCAAAAGAGATGTTGATGTTGGCTTGTGCCATGTTACAGAGAACCAAAGAAATCATGGACGGTACGATTGGTGAAGAAAGAAGAAAGTTTATGTTTTCCGAATTGGCAGAATGATTATGCAACAATTAGAGATTAAATTCTTTTATCCACTAACAGAACAGATACCTCTAGACTTTGACTACACCGAGTCCGATGAGTTTCGTAGAGAACTGTTCCGTAGAGAAACCGTATCTGTACTGAACCATACTGGTGCATATACTATTCTGAACCATACTGGTGCATGTACTATTGCACCAACTACCAACACCTTCAAAATCCAACCACCACCAAACTATGTTGGTCATTGGGAAGTATCTGGTAAAGACTTTCAGATTTTCAGAGAAAAGCGCCCCTCCTGGCTTATCCGGAAGTTTAACCAATTGCTCATCGGTTGGGTCTGGGTGGACGACAAATAACTTTACATTGTGACAATCATATTTAAGAAGTAATCTCCCCTAGATACTGGAGGATAGAGTGATTCACTATCCACATTCCAAAACCCAGTACTAGGAGTAAAACATGGCAGATACAGATAACACAGTTGATACAACAACTGATACAACGGCAGCTCCAGCTGCTGACGCTACAGTAGATACAACTACTGACACAACAACAGATACACCTGAAGTTGATACACCAGAAACTGATGATGTAGAAACAGAAGATACCACAGAGGATGATTCTGATGAAGATACAGATTCTGAAGACGATGAGACAGACAGCGAAGACGATGAGTCCGATGAAGAGGACGATTCTAGTGACGAAGAAGATGATACTGACGAAGAAGAAGAAGACTCTGAAGATTCAGATGACGATGAGGAAGATGAAGATGATTCCGAGGATGACTCTGACGAGGAAGAGGCTTAATTATCTAGAGATAAAGCTTTAGAAGTATAAGAAAGGACCTTTATGAGGTCCTTTTTTTTATTTGGAGACCAGTAAATGACACCAAGACAACAAGCGATATGGGAGAAAGCCTGTAGAATGGCCATCAAAGAAACCTTTAAGATTAACGAAGGCCATTTTGATGCTTTGTTTTATAGAGTGGCCATTGACTATTATACTGTGTTATTGGTAGAGGACGTAAAAAGAGATATCCTTAGAGGGGCCCCTGGAAAAATTCCAGGATAAAAAAAAGTGAAAATTCGAAATCCTCTGGTGGCCCCAGAAAATAAATTATTGAAATAAAGAGTTTGACCATGGGGGGCTTTTTTTTAGCTCCACAGCTAGTCAACCAGTCCCCCATAAAAAAGACCGCTAGCCCCACACGGGACCAGCGGTCATAAAGGAGTAGCGGTGTTCAGCTACCAGTACCTATACTATACGGACAGAGCTGCTACCGCCATAGCGGACAATAAAAACCCAGCTGCTGTCGCTAATACTAAAAACAATTCCATAATAATCTCCTTAAGCCATTGTGGTTACTGTACAAGCGGATGGTTTGCGGTTTGCTTTGAGAGCCTGAGCACCAACTGGATTGGTCTTGGCGAGCAAGCGGTCAAGCTTTGCCTGTGCCTTAGCAATGGCAGCTTCACGGCGCTCAGCAGCCTTAGCAGCTTTGTAGACCTTGGCGGCCAGCTTCTCTTGGCGCTGGTACTCCATGGTCTCTTTAATGGATGCCTTGAGAGCGGCTACTGCCTGACGCTTTTGGTTCAAGGTCAAACCCTTAACGGTGGCACAGGGGAAGGTGTAATTGGTTGTTGTCATAAAATCTCCTTTTCGATTTACTATGGAATGGATTATACCGAATTTGGTGGAAATGGCAACCATTCTGGGAATAGTTGACCAATTTAATGGGTTATACTGGAGCTCCGGAGAGC
>Ga0208616_1000456_pt1 | contig 11181 bp, 22 predicted proteins | sample CryBogCBE16Oct07_FD_184575 | JGI IMG/M metagenome (GOLD analysis project Ga0208616, IMG submission 184575) | Freshwater microbial communities from Crystal Bog, Wisconsin, USA - CBE16Oct07 (SPAdes) (version 2) | ecosystem: Environmental > Aquatic > Freshwater > Lake | place: Crystal Bog... | reverse complement strand
CTTATAGTACCTACTACAGATCTGCCGAACAGTGGTCTCCACTCTGTGGTTACTTTTATCACTTCCACCTGTTTCTCTAGCTCTATTTTTTCTATGTGCTTCTCTGACTCTTTCAATACTTTAGCAACGTAAGCGCTAACGTTCTTGATGTTAGTGTAGATTCTAACTCCGCCGTTTTTGAACGTGACCTTTACTGTGTCTCCGCCTGGCTCTAATGACAGTGGACTCTTTTGATACTTGTTTAAATTTCTCATAACTGTATTGTTTGTATTATTTTTTACTGTGCTTTCTTATTCAGTTGTACATGGTATCGTAGTGTGTGCCTTCGTTACCGTTCTGTCCTATTATGTCCATTCTTGATGGTTTGGTACTCTGCATTACTAACTGATCTATTCTCTCTTCTATCTTTACCATTATGGCGCCTTCCAATTCCTTGTGCTTCCAAGCTGTATCGAAGTAGAATCTAGCTCTATTGAATTTTAGCTTAATCTGATGTATCTGAAACCCAGGTATTAGAATCATGTCTTGCATAACTTTATCCAAGTACTCTGTTACTTCGGGTATATCGAACTCTAATCCGCCCCAACCTTGTGGTATGTATTGTCTGTATTTGTCGTTGAATTCTTTGCTAGTCATTGTTCTCTAATTTTGGTTTGGTCTGTTTGAAGTTTACACTTTCAGAGTAGTATCCATTGGAACTACCGAACCACTTGATGTCCACGTACCCTTTGACGGTAGCGAATCTGTAGAAGGTCCACGTACTAGAATCTCCCCATTCACCATGCACACCTGCTTCGCTTGATTCCTCTGCCAATGTGATTGGGCTTCCGACCAAGTCCATAATATCTCCGGACACGTCGTCTATTGTCACAGTCTCGCAACAGTCCTGATCGTGGTACATTAAGTACTCAGTACCGTCTTGACAAACGAATGTGATCTCGTCGTGGTCCTTGTTTACTTTGATGTCTGATAGAGTTTTACCGATTAACTCGTTAACGTTGTTGATGTCCCAGTATAACATGAGGTTTATTTTTTACATGAATTTCTCTTCTTCTTCTCTTGTATGTCCTTTAAGTGTTGCTGATGTTTACGCGCTTTGTAACCGAATTCGTAAGTGTGCCATATCATTAATACGGATACGATACTTAAGACTAGCTTGAAAGGGTGCTCGTAACACCAATGGAATACGTTCATTTCTTTTTGTTTGCTTTAATTTGTTTGACTATTGCTTGTACGTACCAGAATCCTCTCATGCTTAAATGTCTTTTTTCCAGAATTGATACCATTTCTTCTTAGGTGTTGGTAGACACATACTGAATGGGTTGTCTCCAAAAGATGTCGTCTTTAGGTACTTTGCCGATACCATGTTCAAGAACACTTCTTGGTACTTTTCGGGTATCTGATCGAAGTCCGCCTCTATCTTAACATTTAATTCGATGGCCCCGTCGTTTGGAGTTATCAACGTCAAAATCTCTTGACACTTTACTAACTGCGATTTGGCCATCATGATGTTCTTGCCACCTCCTAAATATATCTCGTTTTCGTTGCTCATAACTGCGTTAATTTTTATAAATGTATAACAATCCTACGATACTGTACAGAATAAGTCTCTAGTCGTACAGCATTTTTCTGTACTCTTCCGAGCTAATAAGTTTGCCGCGATACCTAATACTCTTCATCGAATAAGCCCTGTCCATGAGTCTCTGTTTAATCATGGCGTCTGCCTCCTCGGTCCCTAACCAATCGTTGTACAACTGCATTTTGGATTCGAGTACGGTACTATCGAACTCCATCTTCGGTGTAAAGCCTCGGTCCAATATTTCGTGTCTTAAGGACTCGAATCTTTTGTGTGCGTACTCTAACTTATCGTAAAAGAATAGTACGTGTCCGGTTCCGAGTGTGAATTCTTTAGGAGCTTTATCGGTACGTTTGGCCAATTTGAATACGCGTAATATCTCTCTGTACTCGGCCACTAGGTGAGAATCGCAGAGCTTTTTTGCTGGAATTGTACCGTTAATTCTCGTCATTTACTTCGTTTGTTTTGCCTTCTTGCCGCTCTCAATGAATCGTTGGAATAGCTTCATCTCTTCTTCGGCAGAAATCTCAGGCGTGGGCTCGGACCTGTACTTTTCTAACTTATCTTTGGCGTCTTCGCCCAATTCCCATAGGGACTTTGTTTCGGCCGTTTTGGCCGTCGCTGCAATATTAGCGCCTTGATGTTTTGCGTCTGCCAAAATCTTGAGAAATACTTGCTTGTCGGTGTCCTCTTTTTTAACGGGTTTTTCTTTGTAAAGCTTTACGTACTTTACTGCGGCGTCGTACCTTTTGTACAAGTCTGGGTTGTCCTGATCCGCTTCCGATATTCCGGCTATGACTTGCATTCTTGTTCTTTCCAAAGAGTTGCTGAATATGGAGTGGATGTTGTCGCAATAGAACACGATCAATTTGCTCTTGATGTATTTGAAGAATCTCTTCTTCGGTTTCTGTAGTGCCATATAGTTTATTTTATTATTGAATAGTACTTAAATTTTCCGACAGTGTTGCACTCTTTAATTAGGGTGTTGATGGCATCTTTCCAACGCTTGAACTCTTCCTTCTTCCTGGCGTCGGGTTTCTTGTCGAACATGTCCTCGACCTCTAATATAATGTGCCCTATCGGTCTATCGCTATTCTTTTGTTTTGCCACGTTTTTTAGACTTTAACTGTTTCTCCGACGCTGTCTCCTCTTGTACAGGTTGCTCTACCACTGGTGTTGGCTCGGGTTTTACTAACTTTCTGACTGCTTCCTTCCACTCAGATTTTGGGATGTAGATCCAATTGCCGCTCTTTACTTTTTGCTCAGCGTCTATATCGTCAGTACGTCTGATCTCGTTTAAATCGTAGCCTTTACTTGCTTTGATGTTCTTGATACACTTCATAGGTTGTTTCCTCCATGTTTTATTTTAGGTGATTATTTGTTCTTTAACTCTTTTACGAATGCGTAGTCGTCGTTAGACAATTTGTCTAGGTCGAAGTTGGCCATTTCGTGTAAGATAGATTGTCTGATCGCCTCTTTTGCCTGAGGATCTTTCTCTCTTCTGTACTCCTCTCTTTCTTTGTTTAAGAATTGGCGCTTGCCTTCTACGTAAGATTGGGTCTCTTCGAATACGGTACGCTCTGCGTTCTGCTGTGCTTTACCTACTGTCTTGGTGTAACCTACGTTTACCCAACCAAAGAAGAAGTTTAAACCTATTAATACTGCTAAAAATCCTACGAAAATTCCGATTACTGCGAATACTTGTTTCATATTTTATTATTTTACTGTTAATGGAAATGGTGATACGATAACTTTGGGTTCGATATAAACTGGGTGTGGTGTTCCTTCTGCATCCAATAACATTACCCATGTTCCATCGCTTGATGCTGGCATAAATAGACCGTTTGGTTCTGCTTGAGGTAATGTGATTCCGTAATTGGTGCCTTCACGTGCAAGTTTTTCTGGGTTCGAGTACTGAGTAGAATAAGGAATACCGTAACCGATACATTTACCTAAGAATATCAACTTACCGTTGAATTCGTTGTACAAATAAGCGTAGTTAACGATCTTCTCGTTGTCTCTTAACTCGTAGATTTGCTTCAATAACTTCTTCTCTTGGAAATTGTTGATTGCTGGCATACCCGTTTGACGTTGACCCTCTTCTAATATTCTCTCTTGCTTTTGACGATCGATCTCGTCCGCTGATGGTTTATAATCCATACAACTTACTAAAGATACTACTAATGCTAATGCTAATAAAACTTTTTTCATAACTGTTTTGTTTTTGTTTAAAATCTTTTTGATATGTTAATGATTAACTCCGTTTCTTCTTTAGACAATACATTCCACTTACTATAAATTTTGTCTAATGCTTCTATAAACTCTGATTCCGCTACCGATACTTGAGTAGTCATCGCTGAATCTTTTATATACTCTTTGTCTTTGAGCCACTGTATGGCTTCTTGTATTTCGTCTTCATCGCATTCGTACAGAAAATCTCCAACTTCTATGTCTGTGTCGATTTCTGTGTCTACTTGTACTAAAATGTTTGGCATAACTGTTTATTTTATTTTATTAAATGATATTTGTCCGTCAGTAATAATCGTGTACTCTTTACTCGTCTCTTGTACGTCTGTAAAGTAATATCTACCACCGGTTGCTTTGCCTTTGATATCTATCTGATCTTGGTGTGTGTGACCAACTACTTGAATAATTTGCTTGCGTAAAGTGTCCTTGTTTGCAGCCATTAAAGAACGCGGTCTGATCCACAATGGTCCTTGATACGTTTCGTCTCCGTATCCTTGAGATCCAAACCACTGTTTATCGTTAAGCATTCTATAAGATCTGTATCCGATTGCATGAGGTGCATAAGTCAATAGTTCGTTGATCTTGTCTACCATGTTGTCTACGGTCCAGCCAATAACTGTATCGTCCAACCAAGTCGAGCTCAAACCTGCGTGTGAGAATACGAACTCATGTTCTCTGTGCGCTACTTGTAAATGTTGCTTGTTCTCTTGCACTAACTGTTTGATCACTACTGCCATCCTAGTCTGGTATCCTGATGTGGAAGTTTCGTTGATACCTGGGTAATAGTGATAGTCGTGGTTGCCCAATAGCATGATCACTTCTTTGCCGCTTGTCTCCTTAAACTCTACGATCTCTTTAAAGTTGTGCATCTGCTCCACGGCCGGAATGTTGAAAGAGTCGAAGTAATCGCCCAAGAATATCACCTTATCGGCGTCATTCTCTTGCGCTACGATCTGTTTCCATTGGTCTCTACCGTGAACGTCTGCGATTATAACTGTCTTCATAGCTTGTTTGATTGTCTTAGTAAATATACTAAGCCTTGGTATGCCGGTAAAACGTATTTTTTCGGTCTCGGGCAACTGATTGGTTTCCAATAGAGAATTTTTGCTGATTTGGAGCTCATGGTCGCGCTCTGTCCATTGGGGTAGTTTACCATAAATTAGGGTCCATGGGAGCTCCCAAATGTGCCCTTTTTCGTTATTTTATGTGTTTTTTCTTATTCATGTCTTTTATTATAGCACTTAAATGTGCTCTGTGTTCTGGGGTCATTGTTTTAGTTACTGAAGCGCTTATTTTATCTTTATATGCATCACTTAAGCCTAATTTCCAATTATCTGATAGATAAGATTCTAATACTTCATTGAATACTCTTTTATTACAGCCGTCTTTGTTTATCCAAAGGAGATTTTTATGTACAGTACCTCTCTTTTTAATGGTTGATTCTAATAATCCCTTAGTCCAACCTTCTTTAAGATGGTCTTCGAGTAGTTCTCTTTTGATTCTAGTTTGAACTCCTTCCTTATATACCCACACTTTGCCTTTTGCTTTTCCCCCATCACTGCCTCCAGTTCCTCCATCAGTCTGATTAACTAAAGTACCATGACCTATATCGTATCTACCATATAATGATATGAATTCTATTTCTTTAACCGCCGCTTCTTCCCAAGTAAGATTATCTATTATTATCTCTATTTCGTAATCAGTGATGTTTGTTATGTTAATCCAATGTGAATTACGTCCTTCTTTTACGTACGCTCTACGATAATTACTATCACTATCTTTACCTATTCCAATATAAAAGACCTCATTTTTGTCTAATCTTATGTGTCTATATACGTAAGCCATAAAATAAAAAATGGTCCAATCAAGTATTGCCGAAGCTGCGAACATTCGACTACTCTATGGACCAATAATTTTAATATAGATACTATTCGCAGTAGTTTCTATCTATAATAAATATGTGGCTATTTGCGTTTCTTTTTATCTTCCTTCATCCAACGATGCATCATATTTCCTCCAACTTCTTCCATTTCGTGAGAGTCAGAGTGTTGTCTTGATCCTTTTAATAATAACTCTTTGATCGTCTTCTTGATCTCAACGATAGAATCTAGGTACTCTTGCAACTGCTCTTGGTCCTCAGGAGAAAGTCCTTGCTTTAATCTTTCTAACTTCATTTGACTTTCGCTCATTCTACCTTCTTTCATTTTGTTCTTCTCACCGTATACGAAAGACTTTTGAGGTTCGTAACCGTAAGCGATGGTCTTAACCATACCGCAGTGTTTACATTTGGCCTTTTCAGCGCCTATTTTCTTCCACTCATGAGTGCCAGCATCAGGACATAGGTCCTCTGCCTCTGTTTCGTGTAGATTGGTATAGTTACCCTTAAGGGTGTTCAATGTCTCTGCGTATGCCACTGGACTGATATAATTCATGTTGTTTCGTTTGTATCTATAAATATGTTACTCGTAGACTGGAGATAAAGCTTTTAAGTGTTTGGCCAATTGCGGATCCTTTACTATGTTTAATTCGTAATCCGTTTTTCCTGTAGCCGATATGATGCCTGAATATCTCTCTGCAGTGGAGTGCTTAACACAGGTGTCGTAACCAAGTTTCACTCTAACTGGGTGCACGTCTTCTTTACATACTTTACATTGTTTTGCCATTCTCTTCTTGTTTTTTAGTGTTAAATAATTCTGGTCGTCTTTGCTTTAGCTTGTACATTTCCTCGTCTTGCCATACGGGCTTCTGATACTTTGGCTTGATTATCTTCCATATCATGTGCTCGTATTCTCTGCCGTCCCACATTGCAAACAGTATGGACTTGTACCTGCTCTCTACGTACTTGTCCAAATAAAGAGCGAAGTCCTTTTTGCTGGGTTCTGGGTCCACGTCGTTGTACTTACCGTATCTGAAATAGTCGTGGATCTTACCGCAGTGTTCTCTTACCCAAAATTTGGCGTAGTTTAAGTTCATAACGCAATTTCTGACCCATTTGTCGAACTCGTCTGGTACTTTCTCTAAGTACTTCTCTATGTCTTCATCGTTCTTTAGGATCTCCCATATATCTACGTTAGAAAGTCCAGTCAATATCCTGTGCAGTCTAACGTACTCCTCTCCTTTGATCTTCATTCTGGTTCCGCAGTTAAATCTTACTACGAACCCTTCTTGGTTATTCTTGATCATTGACTTGAGTTGTTTGTAGTCCTTTATACCGTCGTACCTGTATACTACGTCGAAGTTATCTTTGTAATAAGGCACTTGCACAGACGCTTCTATTGCGTCCGTTGAACAGTCGATGCACGCAAGTAATACGAGTTTCTCCAAGCTTCCGTAGTTACACACGATCCTATTTTCAGGGTATACGATCTCGAATAGGTACGTGTAACCTGGAGACAGGAGATCTAAGTTGTATTTGTTCAGCATCTCTCTACCCTTTATCGCCTGATCGGACGTGAAAGATCCTTTGGACGCTAGGTGCCATTCTCCGTTGTAGTAGAATACGATACCCAAAGATCCGTCCACTTTCTCGTACACTTGGAACTCTTCGTTGGGTATTTCCTTCATTTCCTCCATGTTGAAGAACTTAGGAAACGACTTGGCTATCACCTTACCTTCGGAGTCCAATATCGTACCTCTCATGTTCAAAGTAATATCGTCCCATCTCCCTTCATACTGACAGGTACGCGAGTAATTGTAGATGGATATAGGTAAAGTAGGGTGGTCCTGTTTTACTACGTATCCTCTTTCTATGTAGTTATTTAATATGTCTAAATTGTATTTCATTATAATTTTATTTGAAATCTGTTCTTCATTTGTTCTAACTTCTCATCAGGCACTCCGTGTACGTTCTTACCATCGTGTCTGTTCTCTACGATAATGCTGAACACTCTGTATCCGTACTGCTCTGCTAGTTTAAAGTAAGGCTCCATCTCCCACTCTTGCGTGAACGTATTGGATACCACAATTTCAGGGTAATACTGAGGTGTGATGGAATTCTCTACCATCCTCCTCTCTACCTCTTGTCTGCACCACTCGTGTGCTTGTCTTAACTTACTAGCATCGAAGTTGTAGTTATCTTCCTTATCGTAGAAAAACTTGTCGGCTTCGCATATCGCATAGTCGTTCCATATAAAATTGGCGAAGGTACTCTTACCTGCTCCTGGTAATCCTCGTAATAATGTTAATACTCCATTCATATTATCTATAGTTTTCTGTGCGTCCATGATGGTCAAATTCGAACATTGACTTTATGGGTTGATTGTGCATGACGCTCAAGACTTTATTTAATGATACCGGATACAGATCGTTACCATCCACTCCTACGTCCATCATTTTGCCGTATCCTATACGCTTGTCTACGGGGAAGTGTACGTGACCGTGTAGGTGAATAGCTCCTTTTGCCATGTCGTTCCAACTGGCAATCGGAAAATGCATCAACACAAAATTAGCGTCATTCATTAGTGCGTGCTCAAGTGTTCCAACATTCCACTTTACATTTAATTCTACGTACTTGTTAACTGAACTGAATAAACTTTGACAGTTCTCTCTGTTCTTTTCTATGTGGTGATCGTGGTTACCAGTAATAAGATGAATATTCTTACAAACGATCTTATCTCTAAACTCCTGTATCTTTTCAAATCCACCGAAAGACCAATCTCCTAAGTGAATTAATATATCGTCTTGCCCAACCACTTCGTTTATATTACCAACCAACGTGGCGTTCATGTGTTCTAAAGTCTTAAACTCTCTACAAGTAACTGGATCGGTCCATTTGGTTATGGCCGAACAGATATTAGCGTGGTTATAGTGAGTGTCCGATGTGAACCACAACCTCTGCCCTTTTTCTAATGTTATTTTCATGTCCTTTATTTTAATAGTTCGTCTAAATCGATGTTGTAGTCGCTCATAATTTCTCGCAGTTCTTCTCTGACTTGTTCCAAAGCTTCGAGCGTCTTTTCGTCTACGGTATCCGGTGCGTATTTAGTTTTGGACCTTAGAAGTTGATCTATGTCCCACAGTGCTATCGCCATATCTTTGGCTTTTATGCAACGCATATAAGATGTCTCGTCTATCGAATCGTCTAGGTTAAATTCTAATATTGCTTTCATGTTATATTTTTTCTTGTTCGAATAACTTCTGAAACTTCTTCGGTAACTTATCGTACTTGCCTCTGAATGTGGTAGGCATCGCTTCAATTATTCTCTTGTTTCGGTACGGTAAATTATTCGGTCCACTCCACTTTCGTGTCTGTCTCATGTAGTGGTAAAAGTACAAATAAGCATTCGCTTTTTTGACATAAAGTTCCTTGTCGATATTTAATCCGTACTTTTCTATCAACTTTAGTGACCTCTTCTCGTTGTCCAATTCTAAATCCACGCAACCTTGAACGGCTGCATCGACTACGTTTGCTGGAAGATCTGTGCCTTCTATCCATTTGTCCACTGCCAAAAGGTACTTGGTTGCTTTGGTATACACAGGCACTTGATCTATCCACTGCGTTAGGTGACCGTACTCGTGTACCAATACCTCGAACGAATCTCTCTGTTTCATGGCAACTTGTAGGGTCCTGTTCTCGTCGTCAAAGTATCCGGTGCATTTGATACTCGGTGTGGGCTTTAAGTACTTGACGTCTTTGAGCTTACACGATACTTTGTGCTTTTTACACTCGCTCTTTACGAGCTCCATAAATTGTTTATCGTTCTTAGTTAATTTCATATTAGTAATTGAATTGTAATTTAGAATATTTTTTTGTGTCGTAGTGCATTTGTAATTCGCGTGCATTGATCTTAGACGTTTTATCTTCGTAAGACTGAGACACATTTAATTCTTTCATCCACTTGTGAAATTCTGGATTTGACATTGTTTCTTGTCGCTCTTGTTCTAGTTCTCGCATTTTAAGAAAGAACTTCATTTTAATTGTATCTAACATATTTTATAGTTTTAATTGAATAAATAAGATGCTTGTTCCCATCTACCATCGACATTTGTTTCTACTACGTAGTCACCATTGTATTGTCTATTCTCTCGTAGTACCAACCAAATTTTATGAGTGTCAGTTTCGATTTTTAGCTCGTCACCGTCCCATGCTTGTTCAATTGTTTCCATGCTGTTTAGTTCAGCTTTAGTGTATTCGTGTAACATAATTAAATTATTTATGATATTCATTGTTATAAAATTTAGAGTCGTCAACTTCGTTGTAAGAATAGTCTACAGTTATTCTCTCTTCTAAGAACTTCTCTTTAACCACACCGATCTTACGATCTTCGATAGTTACTGTACCAACTCCATCGTATGCTTCTAATTCTATTTCGTCGTATTGAGCACACGCATCTTTGTAACTAAAAAAAGGACCAAACATTACGCTATATTCTGATGCATCAAATCCATCTAATAAGAATGATTCTCCGTACCCGTCTTTGTACTTCATAAAGTATGGTGACTGAGTAACGAACCACACGTTAGGAGATTTACCATCGCCGATAATTTCAGATGCTAAGTCTTTAGCTAACTTTGCTGTAGTCGTTTTGTATTCTGCTAAATGATCTACTTCTACTTTTGGCTCTTGTTTGCATTCTGATTCTGAGGTTATGATGCTGACGCCGTTATACTTGATATAGTCGTTGATCTTAGCTATAACTTCGTCTTTCGTCATACCATCGTAAGGTGGAAACTTCATCTCTCGCTGTATTGGATCGAAAACACTTATGTATCCGAAAGCCAAATTAACGTGACCGCTATTTAACCAAGCAGGAACGTTACACAATACACGCCATACGCCACGCTTAGGATTGTCTACGAAGCCCAAACGTCTTAAATAACCTTTGTACTGATCTTGACGATAGTAATTACCTGCACTATATTTTTTCCATCCAGTTATAAATTCCTTGCCTTCTAATGCTGCGTGGAATTCTTTGGTAGTGAATGTGTCACCTACGTTGTAAGAATTGATGAACGACTTAACTGATTGAAACAAGTTTGACTTTGGCGGAGCGTTCATAGTATCTAAAGCAACCACTAAAGCATAGTGAGCATCGAATGTGTCTATTTGAGATCTACCACCGATGTGCCACTCGATTTTTTCAGTATCAGAATAGTGACGATACTCTTTCCAATCGTACACACTAAATACCGTACCGTCTTCTAACTCCATTTCCCACTCGTTTTGTACTTTATCGTGATGGTCACCGCCATGGGTTGGTGCACCTAAGATAACTTGTAGATCTGCTAACGTAGCACTAATTGTAGCACCATGAAATGAAGTACCGTCCATTGATTTGTTTGTTTGCTTTATCATAACTTATTTTTTTGTTTTAATGTCTGTGAATTTAATGTCTGTGTCGGTTAAGTTTAATGTGTGA
>Ga0208616_1000444_pt1 | contig 11428 bp, 7 predicted proteins | sample CryBogCBE16Oct07_FD_184575 | JGI IMG/M metagenome (GOLD analysis project Ga0208616, IMG submission 184575) | Freshwater microbial communities from Crystal Bog, Wisconsin, USA - CBE16Oct07 (SPAdes) (version 2) | ecosystem: Environmental > Aquatic > Freshwater > Lake | place: Crystal Bog... | reverse complement strand
CGCACCCATATCGACTGTTTTACCTTTTGCTGATCTATATTTTGCCATTTGTTTCTCTCCTATTTCAAGAACTCTGTGATAGATAAATCATAGTGTAAACTATTTATACGGTGAATTCCTATCAAAAATAATACAAAACTGCTTACACTACTACCACGACCCACACCCCAAACAATGTTATGTTCACGCATGGTGTCTACAAGGTACTTGAGATACTTGAGTAGTATAAACATATCACGTTCCTGATACATTAGTAACTCTTCACCTGCCCGTTGTAGTTCGGCCTCACCATTGCATTGTTCCAAAACAAATTTTGCAATGTCAAAGTTTTTGTAACTTTCGGGAATGAACCAATTATTTCTACAACGTTCGTCAAATTCCTCAATGGATTCGTCAGATAGTGTATATTCAATAATTTCGGGTATATTGTTTAGATTTAGTTCTGGGTCGAACTTGATTGCATTTTCAACTAATACGTTTTTAAGTTGTGTTTCAGTATTTGTTAGATAAAGGTCGCAGAGGTCTTGTTCTGTATATATTTGTTGATTAAATTTATCTGCAATCATTGACGTATGATAACACAGACAGTTGATAAAGTCAAATTACTTTTTACCCTTTTTGGGTTTTTCTTTCCAAGATAGTCCAAGTTCTTTCCAATCTTTGTCGTCAAACAGTTTAACTACATTGTCTGGTGATACTTTGCATTCTTCTTCGGTCATACAAATTGTGGGCTTATTCCACCAATTCATTTCTGAAAATAAACTTTCTGCAACTTCGGATACGATATTAAATCTTACGCCTTCGCTCATACTAGAGCCAAGAACTAAATCAGTAATTTTTAATCTGTTTTCCATTATTGCATTTAATTTCATTAGCAATATCATTCCAATAATTTGATCAAAGGGTTCTTCTGGAATTTCACAGATTTTAATACCTGCGTTTTTGTATTTTTCTATTGCTTCAATTTCTTTTTTATGAATCAATACAGAGTTTTGTAATTCTGACATTAAGAAATAACTTGCCCTATCCATAGCAACATTTTGTTCTCTTGGTGAATCAGTTTCTACCAATACGGATATAGTTAATTCATAGGAATTTACATAAAATTTATTTTCAAAATGTACGGCAGTTTGAAAATAAAAATCTTTTTCGATTCTAGTACTCATTTTTTGTCAGACTGAATATTAATTTGTGCGTTTAATTTTTGCTTATCAAACAATTCATCCATCTTTTTTCTATGTTGATTCTTGTAACTTTCAATAACCATCTGTAATTGATTCAATAATGCGCTATTTCCTGTTCTATATGCAAAATTTAATTTTTTATTTAGATCAGTTATTGTATCCTGCAACTCTTCCATAGTTTTTTCTGAAAGGTCGCTGATAAAAGGATGTTCCATTATATTACCATGCAGTTAATGGGACTCTACGCCAAATGTCATCCCCGACATACACTTGTGCGTTTGCAGTCAATGAAGTGCTATTTCCTTTAACAACAGTTTGTGTACCAGCAACACCATTTGTACGTGATTGGCTTATTGTGATATTTGCTGTACCAGTTGACGCACTGATAGATTTAATGTAGTATGCGTTGCCTGATACAATACCAGTGTTTGCTGTGTCAACATTACCAGTAAAGATGATTGGAGCATTTACAACTAAATTATTAGTTGGAGTAATAGTGATATTACCTGTTGTGTACATAGCACTAACGCTAGGAGTGTAAACTACTGTTTCTGTTGCATCATATGAATTTGTTGCAACATATAGATAATTTACAGGATTAGCATACATATTACCACTGCCACCGGCTAATGCTAAATTAGCACCACCGACAGTTGATGATACTGTAAATGTATTGCTACTTACTACATTTCTAATATAGTATTGTGTGCCAATTGTTACGTTACTATCAATTGATACACCTGTAAAGCATACAGGCAAATCAGTAAACAATTGTGAAGTGTTGTCTTGTGAACTTGTAGTAAAGATATTACCAGTTGAACTAGTAGAAATGATATTTAATTGACTGTACCCTGGACCTACGGCAACAGCGCCATTCATATCACCTTGTACGCCAGTTGGGATAACTGTGCGTGATTGAATTTGGGTAGATTCAAATGGTCTATTCAACGGAGTCATAGTGATTGAGTTACCACAATCAGCCGATGAAAGATTATATGTTAAAACTTGTGTGTTAGCAGGAGGTGAGATATATGCAACATTGTTAATGATTTCTACATTTTCTAACAATGTTACGCCAAAGTTGTTATTGCTTGAAATACATGCGTTTGGTAACGCAACTGTTGAGTTAGCATTGGCAAATGTCAATCTGATTTGAATGTTGCTAACTGTATTTGTAGGGGCCCAGCCACCAAACTGTAATGTTACATTACCAGTAACTGCGCCATATTGAACATCTCCACTAGCAACATTAACTAATACGGTTCCTGCAAGACTGTTACCCAAATTGTAAGTTGTGGCTCTAAATCCTCTAGTGCTAGCATTACTGATTAGTGTGTTAGCCATGTCATTATTCAATACAGAATTGGCCAATGCGGCTTTAAGAACTGCATTGTTTTGTAAATCAGTAATCTCGTTTGCCGCAATGTTTAAGTCGTTGGCAATTTGAGCAAAGTTATCTCTGAATCCCTGAGAACTATTGTTTTTTCCCGGGACTGGGTAATTTACATTGATTCCGTTTGTGTTGATTTGGCTTGTCATAATTTATCTATTCCGTATTGTATTTAGTATTGCGTTTGATCTGGCAAAATAGTTTTTCTAGGGAACAACACATAGAAATCTTTACTGTCTAATGGATTTGGTACAGGGGTTGCGCTAGGCAATCCAGTCCATGCGGGTGGGCTAGAATTATTGTCATAATTGTACGTAATACTCTTGTTGACTGTGAATCTATCAATTGTGAAATTAACAGAGTTAAGTGATTGTTTTTCTCCTACAGTATTTACCCAGTTATTATTAATCTGATATTGTATATACTGTGCATATGTCACAACATTTGTTGTAGACCCGTCAGGTAATGTAATTGCTTCGGGCAATGTAACTGTGCCAGGTTGTGTATAACAGATTACCCAAGCAGGAGTATAACCCAATGTACTACCATTGACTTGTTGACTTGTCATCCATAATGGTAATAGATTGCTGTCATATACTTGACCTAACACTTGACCAACTCTGTTGCGCATATTTGGTAAACTGTTTGGATACAATGTTCTTGCTTCTCCGGGTGTCAAACTAGTATAGAACTGTTGACCTGAAGGGCTAACTTCATAACTTGTGTATATTTCAGTTACGCTAGTATACCAAGGTCCTAAATCTAATGGAATAAATGTTGGCCAATAAATTGACTGCGGCACACTTGCACCATAGATATTAGCATTATTAGGATACTGTTCACCCAAATTAACTAAATTATCTATTACTTCGCTATACACAACTTCATATATGACTTCGCCTGTTGTTTCATTAATAGCCTGTGCGACTTTAATTTCACCTAACGTAATGTCTCTCCAATAATGATTCTGTGTTACAGCGGCTACATATTGTTCAAAGTCACTGGCATTAATACCATAAGCATGTTCATAAACAACGCTTGTTGCCACTCCAAAATAAGGATCATCTGATCTATATAAATATTCAGGTGGAATCAATGATGTATTTGTTAATAATGAATTGATTAAATTTCTATCACTTAAACTTGGATTACATGAAATATAAAGTGTATCAGTTGGTTGTTGATATTCTTGATATACTTCTATTGTAAATGTTTGTGAACTTTGTACCACTGGATACAATGGACTGTATGCTTCTATTGTAAAAGTAAATTGTGTAGTTGTACCTGCTGTTAAAATATTATCAGTTGGTTGAAATGCAACAACTCCTGAGATTTCTCCACTAGGTAATAATACTAAGTTAGGAGGTAGTGTTCCACCAGTTAATCTATATTGTAACACAACGTCTGATTCTGCTTCTACATATAAAATACTTGTACTACCATTATAAATCTGTCCTAAATCTGTTGGACTTACCCATGTTACAATACCATTGATTTGATTTTCAATGATATATGAAAAATTAAAGAATGGTGTAAAGATTGTGGGATTGTTTGATTTATAAACTTGTACACTAAAACTAAATTGTGAAATACTATCTGGATTGATAACAGGAGTACCTGTAATCCAACCTGTATTAGGATCGCCTGTTAATCCAATTGGTAAATTAGCATAAACATAAGTTAATCCAGTACCATCAAAATCGTGACCTATTACTTTAAAAGCAAAAAACACATCACTATTAATAGTTCCAATATTAGCATTAACTGTTGGACTATATGTTGCACCTGTTACTAATGAACCAGGTGGCAATACAAAATATCCATAATCAACTGTGTCAGGTGTTATATTATAAGTTGCTGGTCTAGTATTATAGATTGTAGGTATTCTAGTATTTGCAGGTAGTCCTGGACCACCTTGACTTTGTGGTGCGTTTTGATTGATGATAGTAATGCTGTATGATTGTAAATCATTGCCAAGACTACTACTTAATTTAAGTGTAAATGTATATGTTTCAATTGTAGGTTGACCAACTGATACGTTAGGTAAGGTTGCGGTCATGTATCCTGCCGCATTACTTAATGTAAAGATAGGTCCACCAACAGTAGTAGAAATTGTAAATGTACTTGCATCAATAATTGAATTGATGTAATATGTTTGACTTGCAGTAATTCCACCAAATACTGTTCCAGTAAAAACAATAGGTCTACCAACACTAAATCCTGTTGTACTTAAACAAGATATAGTATTTGATGTTGTTGTAGCAACAGCAGATGTTACCACCAACGGTAAATTAACTTGAGCAATAGGAGGTTGTGCATATCCACGAATACGTCCTATGTCATTAATTTCTAAACCAGGTGGAAGTTGTCCTTGAATAACTCTAATAATAACTGCATTACTTGAAACTGGATTAGTATACTGAATTGGTAAATCTACCCATGTACTATCATATGTGCTTAATATAGTTCCTGTTGGAGTAGTAAACTGTGGTAGTGACGCTCCATTGGTTGTTAAACTAAAAGTTCTGTCTCTGATATTACCCAAATTGTCAGTGGCTCTAATAGCAAACGTATATGTAGTAGAATTAATTACTAATGCAGGTGTGCCTGATATTACACCTATATTATTGTTTGAAGTTAAAGTCATACCCAAAGGTAAACTTCCACTTAATAGCGTATAGTTAACAGCAGTTGCTGGAAGAACTGGATTAGCAACAACTGTTGTACTATAAAATATTTGACTGGGTATTGTTGCTATTGCGCCGGCTGGTGTTATCCAATTTGGTTGTGCCATATTATCCCTGTAATGCTTGTAATACTAATTGATAATTGCGATGTCTTTCTTCAATACCAATTGTACCACCATTGATACGTTTGGTTAACATTACAAAATCACCACTGTCACAGTATTGATTTAAATTGTTACTGTCCCAAAACCAACCTGCACTTGCAGTTGCGCCTTCACTAGTTTCCATATATGCAACTGTGTCTTCTAGACCCATTCCCAATGCTTGAGCAAATTTTGTATAATTAATGCGACCTGTTAACTGAATTAAGCCTCTGCCGCAAAACATGTAACCGTCACCACTAGATTCGTCACCGTTGCCCATGCGATTTGCATAAACACGATTAGCGATTCTTTCAGGTTGTCTTGCATATTGACTTGCTGTTTCTGCGTCAAAATATTTATGGAACGTTGTTAACAAACCCTTTTCACTGTAGTTTAAATTTTCTTTGATAAAATTAAAACCACCACTTTCATGGCCTGTCTGTGCTACAAAACATGCAACTCTATGTATATTGTCATACATGTCATAGTATTGTGCAACTGTTGATAATGGTTCTACATATCTTTCCAACACATCATGATGTGTTTTAGGGAAAACGTGTGATAATAAATCAAGTGTAATCATTGTATTGTTCTTTCCTATTATGAGTATGTTGCACTTACTGTGTACCACTGACTTGTAGTAGGTGCAATAAACTGTAGTGTTGCTCCATTACCCGGCATTGTAAATGCGGCATTTGCTGTTTGATTATTGATTGCCGCACCAGTTTGTGGGTAAACGTTCAATGTGTTTCCTGTTGTGTTTGTAATATAAATCACAGCACCTGCTACGTTTGGTAATTGTACACCATTAGCGCCTGATGTTACTGCACTGACAACGTTAATTTCTTTAGTTAATGCTGTTGCGGTACCTTGTGTTGAACCTGCGGCTGATATTGCTGTACCAATTGAACGAATATGATATGAATTTGCAATTACGTTTGCTCCAGTAATATTACCACTTGAATTGATAGATGTTAATGTACCTGTACTTGTAATGTTAGGTTGCGCATTCGTATATACTGTACCTGCAACTAGTGCGTTACCAACTTGTCCACTTACATTGCCGCCGGCTACTGAGTTAGCAGTGGTTGCGTATGCCACGGCTCCTGATACGTTAGCACCTGCTATCGCATTTGCTGTAGTCGCATAAGCAACTGCACCTGACACGTTAGCACCTGCCACAGCATTAGCAGTTGTAGCATATGTTGCAAGACCAACCGCACCACTTACATTGCCTCCGGCTACTGAGTTAGCAGTGGTTGCGTAAGCAACTGCACCTGTTACGTTAGCACCTGTGATTGCTGTTAAACCACTACCAGTACCATTTGTTAATAGGTAACTTGCGGCTGCCGTTCCGCCTAAATAACTTGAGTTATTTGCACTTGCTACAGTACCTGATACATTAGCACCAGCAACTGAGTTAGCAGTTGTTGCGTATGCTACTGCACCTGTTACATTAGCGCCAGCTACTGAATTTGCAGTTGTTGCATACGCTACCGCACCACTTACGTTAGCACCAGTTACCGAGTTTGCAGTACCTGCCGTTACGGCATACGTTGCATTTGCTACCGTGCCAGTTACGTTGGCTCCTGCTATGTTACCAATGAAAATATTAGCAGTAATACTACCATTTGTATCACGTGTTGCAAGGGTATTTGCTGTAGCGACTGTTGCTGTTTGATATCCATCTACTAAGTCTGCGTTTAAGTTTGGAACTCTTGTTGTAGAAACAATAACTAAAGGTGCAGTACCCGTTGCCAATTGTGATACAAATTGGCCGCTTGTAATAAAGTTACCTGATGTTGTGTTACCAGTTACAGTTAATGATGTTAATGTACCTGTACTTGTAATATTTGGTTGAGCATTAGTTGTTACTGTACCAGCAGTCGTTGCTGAAGTTGCTGTTGTGGCGCTGCCTGCTGTAACTGCATAAGTGGCATTTGCTACAGTTCCAGTAACGTTAGCGCCGGCAACACTATTTGCTGTACCTGCTGTAACTGCATAAGTGGCATTAGCAACAACACCGGATACGTTAGCACCTGCTACCGCATTTGCTGTAGTTGCATATGCCACAGCACCTGATACATTAGCTCCCGCGACTGCGTTAGCAGTCGTTGCAAACGCTACTGCGCCAGTTACGTTTGCACCTGCAACCGCATTTGCTGTACTTGCAGTACCTGAGTATACAGAATAATTTGCATTTGCTACAGTACCTGTTATATTTGCACCGGTAATGGCAGTCAACAACGATCCGTTACCTACAAAATAGTTTGCACTTACTGCATTACCACCTGCTACGTTGGCAGCATTAATGTTACCTTGTACAATTAAACTTGTTAATGTACCAACGCTTGTAATATTGGGTTGTGCATTTGTAGTTACTGTTCCTGCTGTAGTTGCGGCGCCACTTAGTGCACCAACAAATGTTGTTGCTGTAATACTAGCATTTGCTAAGTTAGCACTAATGCTTGAATTAATATAATTTTGTGAGTTACCATTTGATGATGAGGTAACAAATGTTGGGTACGCAGATGTTGCACTTGACGTATTAGTTTGAATACCAATTGCATTAGTAGCAAAAGCCGCATTTGCTACGGTACCTGTTACATTTGCACCCGGTATTGCTGTTAAGTTTGCACCACTACCTGCAAAATAATTTGCACTTACTAAGTTACCACCTGCAATATTACCTGCGTTAATATTACCATCAACAATTAAACTTGTTAATCTACCAACACTTGTAATGTTTGGTTGTGCATTTGTAGTTAATGTTCCAGTGAAATAAGATGCTGTAACATTGCCTGTACTTAATGTGTTAGTTGTTTTGTTAAATGTTAAGTTAGCACTGCCGTTATAAGTTGTTCCACCGTCATTAAAGATGATTTGTGTGTTGCTACCAACGGCTGGGCTTGCAGTAGATGTAGTCCAAAATAGATTGCCAGTACCATCTGTAATTAAGTATTGGTTATTAACACCACCTGTGATTTTTACGTTACCTACGTTTCCTAAATTACTTACACCCGTTACATTCAAACTAGTTAATGTACCAAGACTTGTAATGTTAGGCTGACTTCCCGTGTTTATTGTACCTATTAAATTACCAACAAATGTACTTGCAATAACATTGCTACCTGTAACTTGTAATACATTGGCGTTTCCTGCTATTGTTACATTAAAGTTGCCATTAGTATCTAATGATGCTTCACTTGTGCCATTTAAAATATATGAGCCGGCTGCAACTGAGATGTTAGTAATGTTACTACCATCACCATATAAATATTCACCTTTTACAATACCACTATTAGCATATACGTTTCCAGAAGTTGTGTTGCCAGTTACTGACAAATTAGTTAATGTACCAACACTGGTAATATTACCTTGTGCGTTAGCCGTTACTGTTCCTGATGTAGTTGCGCTGCCTGCTGTAGTTGCATATGTGGCATTTGCTACTGTACCTGTAACATTTGCACCTGCTACTGAGTTAGCAGTAGTAGCATATGATACTGCACCTGAGACGTTGGCGCCAGCAACTGAGTTCGCAGTGGTTGCATATGCGACTGCACCACTGACATTTGCACCAGTAACACTATTGGCTGAACTTGCTACTGTGGCATTACCTGCATTTAATGCATATGTGGCGTTTGCTACTGTACCTGTTACATTGGCGCCAGCAACACTGTTTGCAGTGGTTGCATATGTGACTGCTCCACTTACGTTAGCACCAGCAACTGAGTTAGCAGTAGTTGCATATGATACTGCACCTGAGACATTTGCACCAGCAACACTATTTGCTGTACTTGCATATGCAACTGCACCAGTAACGTTAGCGCCTGCTAAGTTTGTTAATCCTGCACCATTACCAATGAACACTGTGTTGGCTATAATGTTACCTGCGCTAATGTTACCACTACTTGATACAACTAGATTTGATAGTGTACCAACACTTGTGATATTTGGTTGTGCGTTTGTATACACCGTACCTGCAATCAATGCATTACCTACTTGTCCACTTACGTTAGAACCAGTAACACTATTTGCTGATCCTGCTACACCTGAATATGCGGCATAATTTGCATTGGCTACGATACCTGATACATTGGCACCAGCAACTGCATTGGCAGTACCTGCAAAACTTACTTGACCTGTTACGTTAGCACCAGCTACTGAGTTAGCTGTTGTTGCGTATGCTACTGCACCTGAAACATTGGCCCCTGCTACTGCGTTTGCAGTAGTTGCGTAAGCAACTGCACCTGAAACATTGGCCCCTGCTACTGCGTTTGCAGTAGTTGCGTAAGCAACTGCACCTGAAACATTACTACCTTGAATGTTGCTTAAGTTATTACCAGCACCATAATGGTTACCTGTTAAATTTGCGGCTAAAACATTACCGGTAACTGCTAGTGATGTCAATGTACCAACGCTTGTAATATTAGGTTGTGCATTTGTATAAACAGTACCAGCAATTAATGCATTACCTACTTGACCTGTTACATTTGCACCCGGAACAGTTCCACCAATTGAACCTGCACTTGTGGCATATGTTGCATTGGCTACTGTACCAGTAACATTAGCCCCTGCTACTGAGTTAGCAGTACCTGCTGTAACTGCATATGTTGCGTTAGCAACTACACCTGAAACGTTAGCACCTGCTACAGCATTTGCAGTAGTTGCATATGCAACTGCACCGCTTACATTGGCACCTTGAATATTGCTTAAATTGTTACCTGCACCATAATGATTACCAGTTATATTTGCGGCTGAAACATTACCCGTAACTGCAAGACTTGTTAATGTGCCCACTGAAGTAATATTAGGTTGTGCATTTGTATAAATAGTACCAGCAATTAATGCATTACCTACTTGACCACTTACATTACCACCTGCAACAGCATTGGCTGTAGTTGCATAAGCAACAGCACCACTTACATTTGCGCCGGCTACTGCATTAGCAGTAGTCGCATATGCTACAGCACCTGAAACATTGGCTCCAGCTACTGCGTTTGCTGTTCCTGCGGTAACCGCATATGTTGCATTGGCTACGGTACCACTTACATTGGCCCCTGCTACTGCGTTTGCTGTTCCTGCATATGTAGCAAGAAGAACTGCACCTGAAACATTAACACCTTGAATGTTGGTGATGTTTCCACCTTCACCTATTAATGTTGTTGCTTTTACAGTGCCTGAATTTGCATACACATTACCAGCGGTTACGTTGGTTGTTACTTGTACGTTACTTGAGAATATACCTGTGCTTGCGCCAATATTCCCTACATTGGCATTGCCTGTTACAGCCAAAGTTGTATTTGAAGTAACAGTATTAGCAACTAATGCACCTGATAATGATAAACTAGGGAAACTTACAGAACTATTTGCCGTTACAGTATTAGCAGTTAATGTACCTGAAATACTAATATTGTTTACACCAGCGATATTTGATGGTAAATCGACAATAGCAATTTGACTTGAAGTTGTAATTACAGCAGTACCACCTGCATTTGATGAATTGTTTGAACCTGTTCCTACGCTAAGTGTAGTTGTTGAAATTTGAACGCAGGAAATGTTCGCAGAAACAACTACGTTGCCTGTTGGTGCGTTAACGCTGATACCTGCACCCGGGGTCTGATTAACACTTAATACTGCTTGTTGCTCAAGACCAGTAAAAAGTTGTGTGAAATTATCCTGTACCTTTTGGAATGCGGTTCTAATAGCATCTGCGCTTGGGTCGTTTGGGAATGTACCAAAATCAATATTCTGTTGTGCCATATCTAATTACCTTATGTTGTATTTATCGTTTTCGATATAAACATCCCAACCAAAAAAATACCCGTACTAGACGGGTATTTTAATTTATTTTAACAGTCTTATTTAAGACCTGCTAATTTCTTCCAATCGCTGATTGAATCAGTTGATTCGCTAACTTGGCGCTTCAATTGACTTGCAACAACTGGAATTGTTGTTTGACCAGTAGATTTTTGTTTATTCAATCCACCAGCAATAACTTTAGTCATAAAGTCAATATCTTGT
>Ga0208616_1000427_pt1 | contig 11729 bp, 2 predicted proteins | sample CryBogCBE16Oct07_FD_184575 | JGI IMG/M metagenome (GOLD analysis project Ga0208616, IMG submission 184575) | Freshwater microbial communities from Crystal Bog, Wisconsin, USA - CBE16Oct07 (SPAdes) (version 2) | ecosystem: Environmental > Aquatic > Freshwater > Lake | place: Crystal Bog... | reverse complement strand
ATACTCTGGTATTCGGTGCCCGCGTACTCACCGGATTCTCGGAGTGTCTATAGTCCTGCTTCTCCAATGGTTCGCATGGTACATATGGGAGCAGGCTGTGATTTTTGAGGAAAATCTTGTAGTTAGATTATAAAGAAAGGGGGAAATCTAACCACCTCCCATGAACCATATGGCAAGTCCCGTGGCACCGAGTGAGAGGATCCGAGGGGCAGCCTCGGGACCAGACACTAGTCAGCCACAATATCGCCACCCGGAGGGGGACGGAGGCATGGAAGCAGGTCGGGTGTAGGGAAAGAGGGGGACAGTGAGGATGACAAAAGGTCTAGACGAGCGCGTTTAGATGGAGCAGACATATTAGCTACACTAACTACAGAAGAGCGCCGCTTCAAGGGACGCCGGGGCACGAGGAGATCCACGGGGGCAAGCGACCGAGCAAGCTCCCTCCTACCAAGAAGAGCGAGGGAGTCAGCTTTCCGATTTCCGGACGCCACCATAGAGATTTTCTTGGTATGAGCCTTGGTCCAAACCAGGGACAGCGAATGGACCGAACGAGCCTGGTCCAAAAAACGACGCGCTTCCGTGATAAGACCCTTGTTGGCTGACGGAAGAGTCTTGGAGAAAAGAAGGTGTTTCTGCGCATAGTCCGAATCTGTGTATAAGTTAAGTTGCAGTGGAGAGTGAGAAGGCAGGGCACAGATCCATTTAAAAGCGGATATTAAGGCCGTCAGCTCTCCAGAGTTATTGGTGTAACGAGAAGCGCCAACAAACTCAGGAGAGGAAGGGTCGAGACAGACGGGTCCCCAGTCTTCATGAGTGACGCATCCAGTCGGATCAAGAATATGAAGTCCCCATCCGGCGGCAAAAGGCGGGCTAGTGGAAGCAGAGCCGTCAGTGAAGAGAGAATAGCTGGGGCCAGGAAGAGGACTCTGGGGCACCACAGGAGTGGCGGAGAGGAAAGCCTCGGCTGCCTCGCGAGTTTTGAAAGATCCGTACTCGGGACGGGAGAAACCATCAACATGTCGCCTAGCATCCTTCCACGAAGGAAAAATTCCAGTCTCGCGACCAACTCGAACCGCATAGTAGCGAATCTTGCCAGGGAGACGGGACCGGGGACGGAAATGACGACGACGGGGAATGTGCAGAGCATCACCAGAGGGAGAGGCTGCAACGGCATGAAGGTAAGAGGCCTCATGCCATGCCGCCCAGATGGCGTCATTGCGGTCAGTGAGATGACTAGAGAATTGAAGGATACTCTGCCGAATGTCCTCTGCCCGATCATCCGGAAGGAGGACGGATTCCAAGGCGGAAAGCTGACAAGACATCCAATTACCAAGGCCAAGACGATGTCCCTGCTCGTCATGTAGAAGTTGGATCATCTTGGGGATGAGACGGGCGTCAAGCGAGGTTGACAGAGGATATTCAGATAGCTGTTGATCAGACGCAGATCGGGCTGCGCAAAGGAGAGGGGCAGGACAGAGACGAAAAATGTGGTCGTAAGACTCATGCTCCTGACGAATGTCCGTACAGCAAAGCTTGCAGGAGCCCAGAAGTTTCCTGTCAGCATCAGTACGGGCCTGCTTGGAGCGATTGTGCCCGACAGACCAATGGCGTTCAAACAGGTGTCGTTCATAGTAGGCTCTGGTCGAAAGAGGAAGCCGTGGGAGGCCCAGGACAGACGAGGCAAACTGGAGGGTGACATCAGACCATTTGGGAGGGTCACCTCGTCGCTGTCGGTCGAGATCGCGAGAAGATTGGGCGGCAAGACGTGCAAGCAGGGCGCGTTTATTTGGCACTGTTGTGAGCAGATACGAGGAGGTAAGTTGGTCCCGCCATGACCAGTGACCACAACAGAATGGTAAGGGAACACAGACTGAGATAGACTGAGATGTGAAGGAGTCCTCAGTATAGTCAGGAGAGTATGTAGAGAGAACCTCAGCAAGACTATCAGTAGAGTTCGCGTATGCACTGGAAAGCTGCATGCCCCTTTGATCAATATGAAGGGAGGCAGGCTCGGTAAGAAGAGAGGGAACCGCAGCGTATGAGATGAGAACGTCAGCAGAAAGATGCTGTTGAACCATGCGATGAAGATCCGCAAGTACGGAGGAGGCGTGTGAGACAGGAGGACACAGAATTGATTGAACGAGAGTCTTACTTGGAACAAATATTGAGACAGAGCCCCCCTCATAACAATGTTCATAAAGATATAGTGCACGAAGCACCCCCGCGAGGAGGGTGGAATGTTCCGTATGCACATCGTGGTGAGATGAGGAAGCATCAAAGTACAAGGACGCAGACCAACGCTTGTGATCACATGTACACAAGATGCTTAAACAGCGAAGAACACGGGAGGCCTTAACCGCAACGTGAAGGGCAGAGTCAATGGGATGGGTGTGGAGTGCTATGTAAATCGACACATCCGAACAAAGTTTTGAGGGCGTACCGTCCAGAGCATTCGCCCCGATAGGGCAGTCAAGACAGGAGGGCAGAATGGATGGAACCGAGGAAACGATACGAACCTTGGGGGGGCAGTTACCGAGGTGAGACGGTGTGGAAGTGGAGGAAAATCGAGCGGCGACTTCCAGGGATACACAATGGGCAACGTTGCCAGCCGGAAAAATTACGGAACGCCAGACTGCAGGATCTGGGGGTCCCGAGTACACCTCAATACGAGGATTGTTGGAAAGAAGGGTTCCGACAATCGGGGTCGTCATGGGATTAGGGAGTTGCCATTTCCGAAAGACAATATCGACCAAGGAGGAAAGGGGGCGGGGAGAAATGGACAAGATTTCGATAAGCCACGAGGAAGTACGGAGAAATTCGCCATGAGTGACATGCCACGCTCGACCGGGAAGGAGTGGAATAGGACACGGTTGCCAAATAAGGAGGCCGCCAAGGACGGGCTGAAAAAAGTCAGGGAGCTCTTGCCATCGCCAGGAAGAAAGCTCCGCATTCCATTGGGCCAGGTCCAAGAGGATGTGACAGTCATGTTGTTTAAAGTACGAGGACTGCTGAGGAGTCCAGACCAAGTGGGGCTCACCAAAGATCGGAGTCGTCGGAGAGAGGTCAGCAGACGGCGGGGTGAGCTGACATATAAGTGTAGCAGAGGCAGAGTCCCCGTATTCGATGAGACTGGAAATCCAAAATCCGGACCGGGGTCTGTCAAGCGAGACACAAGGTTGTTGAACATTATAGGGATACGGATGGCCCCGACGCTGAAGCGCAGCTATCGCAAAGCGGGTGTAACAGTCATCAGAGCAAGCTGCACGCCGCGCCAGATTCAGCTTGCGTTCTTGAATAAGTACAGAGGGACGATCGAAACCAAGGCCCCCTACTGAGGCCGGTTGAAACAAGTTCTCCTCCTGTGAGGAGGAGATGTTGCGAGTTCTGCTCCGGTACGCACGAGCAAATAGTTTGTCGAGTGAGCGGCATTGGGCAAGAGACCAGGAGGAGAGCACTCCCACATAAGCACCTCGGCTGAGTAAGCAAGTCGTCATGACTTGCGTAATAAGGCCCGGCGAGGCACGTTTGCGAGCTAAGATATGTAAGGAAGTGCGGAGACGCTGGTAACTGGACTCGAAGGACGTTGCGTCAGAGGGGTTAATAGGATAATCAACACCAAGACTGCGAAAGGTCCCAGACGTGCGGATGGGGACCGACTGTTCTCGCCAGCCAGCAAGGTGAAGCACCAGGAATTCGACAGAGGGAGGGGAGATCCCACAGTAGTGAAATACACGAAGCTTTTTGAAAGCAATGGACAGGTTGAAAACAAGGGCATAGACAGAAACCAGGTCTGCCATACGTTGAAGCCCTCGTAAAGTACGAGCTTGCGATTGAAGGTCATCAGCATAACAGACATCACGAGCTCGATAGAGGGTGCCATCAGATTTCGGAAGATAGATATGGTCGGGTGAATCCGTGTCGGCGGCAAGCATAGTGAGAAGCACATCAAAAACGGCCAACCACGTGAAGGGACTGTGGATATCACCTTGACCGGTGCCCCTCTCAGGAGTGAAGGAATGCGGCAAGAGTGCCTCCAGTCCTTGCTGATCCAAAAGGTCCAAAGCGAAGTCCGACCGAATGATAGCATGCCCACCCAGATCAAGGGCAACCAACCACTGCGCCAGTTCCACAGGAACACCAAGCCGTTGCCAACAGAGTATGATGAGGGGACGTGAGACTGAGTCAAAGGCCTTGGACATGTCCCATGAGCTGCCGTATAGAGAAGAGCGACGGGACCAGGAGTCTTCGAGCGTGTTGAGAAGTTGGATATTAGCCGTGTCCGTGCCACGTGAGGGAAGGTAGGCATGTTGAGAGGGACACAGAACACGATGCTTAAGAAGGGCTCCGAGGATTCGTCGAACAATGAGCCCCGTCCAAATCTTCCGAAGCACTTCCATGAGCATAATAGGACGCAGATCCGAGACCTTCTGAGATGACGACTTGGGAATGGGTACAAGCCATTTCCATAGCCAAGAGGCTGGAATGGTTCGATCCAACCAGAGCGTGGTAAGACACCTGTATGCCTCCTGTTGGACGGAAAGTGGCCAATGCTTCAAGTGATCATACAATAAGCCAGAGGGACCACCAGCAGAGTGACCCCGCTTGGAGCGGATGGCGAGTTGAAATTCATCAAAGGACGGGGCGCTGTGTAATAAAGGCTGAAGCTCGTCATGAACGAGCTGGCGGGACGGACAAGAACGGAGGGCTGACCAGAGATTACGAAGTAAGTCCTGGGACGGGTCAGGGGAAATTGGAATGCCCAGTGCCGAGTGTCTGCGCTGGAAATCCTCAAAGGTTTCTGCATTGAAGGACTCCCAGGTGAGATCGCCAGAGTGAAGATCATCTGCTACGGAGGACGAAGACTGAAAGTGTCGACGAAAGTGATCCGTGATGAGAGCATGAACCTCCTCCGGGGTGGTGGGCAATGCAGTGCCGAAATCCAAACCATCAAGCGAGGAGGAGCCCGGGTGCTCTCCAAGAAGAGATTGGATAGAAATACGAAGACGACCCTTAAGCGCATTCTCCTCACGGATTCGAACGTATTCAGAAGTCAGCGCTGCCAGCTCCTTACGTTTCCGACAGTGCAGGGCATTGCGAACAAGACCAAAGTCTCGGACCGCAGCCTGCACCAACGAGTGCCGGTTGGAAAAGTCCTGTGTCCGCCATTCTTCGGGAGAAAAACCACACGCCCAGAGGGCATCAGGCGGACCTTTGTCCCAGGCTAAGTGGTCAACCACAGAAACCCACTCAGCGACAATGGCGGAGATGCCTGCATAATGCGCAAGAGGCGTAGTCCAGGGTATAATGGGATGACGCGAGGAAACAATACCTAGATGTTGTTGAATTTTCAAAAGTGCTTTGAGTTGAGCTTGGTAGGCAGCATAGAGCGGACTCCAGTACTCCTTCATCCGATCGCGGGGCGGCTTCTTCCGCTTTACAGGGGCAGCCTGAAGGGTGGCATTAGTAAGAGATTGCAATTGTTGAGAAGCCTGGGTGGAGTCAAGGGAGCCCGAGGGGAGCAGAGGGTGGGCCAACATGGCCGTTTGGTACGCTGCTAATTGCGGTTTGGAAGGCGAAAATACCCGAAGGTTCATTAGACGATGATCGGAGCGAAGTGGGGAGAACCTCGGAACAAGAAGCCGATCCGTTGTGATCGCATACGAGACCAAAAGGGGACGGTGATCTGAAAGGCCGACCCATCCTGAACCAATACCCACGTTGTAACTGGAAAAGCGAAGGAAGGAACTCATAGTGAAAACGTGATCAATTTCACATCCGGAAGTGAGGCGAGACGAGGGACGGGTGACCGGGGGGCAGATGTCAGGAAGATCATCCCGCCACGAGCGCCATCCACCATCCCGAGTCCAGCGGCGTAGAGGAGGGGCATAGCCCCCACCATCTAATTTGCGCCCCCGCCAAGTACTGTTAAAGTCGCCACCCAGGATGACATGGTTGCCAGGATGAGACATGTGCTGAGTAGTAACAGCGGAAATGGCCTGATGAACATATTCCAATGGAGATTGAGTGCCGTCACGAGAGCTAAGGAATTGTTGAGTTAAAGTAAACAGTTTCAGACCCGTCTCGTCTTGTTGAACCTGAGGAGGATACGGCCAATAAGTCGCCAATAGGCGAAGAGTCCCAGAGGAGAGTTTGAGCGTGATAGAGTCAACCAGACATAGTTGAGACGGATCCGAGGAATGTTCGACGAAACGTTGACTCCAACGTTCATTGATGACAAAAGCGTTGCCTCCCACACGCGGACGAGCAGGGCCAGGAATGGACGGGAACGAGGACAGCAGTTTGGAACGCTGGCCAAGCTTTGTATGAATCTCAGTGAGAAACACCCGGTGAAGAGTATTGTCAATGCGAGCATCAATTAGGACGAGAACGTCCACCGAATGAAGAAGCATGACTGTAAGAAGTTCCGTCAATTTGAAGCCATCCATGCCATTAACGTTGAAATAGAGAACGCGAAAGTCTTCCACTGACGATATTCCCCCCTGGTCAAAGTCAAAGAGGTCCGGAACTTGAAGAAGGAGGGAGTCTAGGGACGGCGCACCTAAAATTTCACGCTCCAATGGCGGAAGAAGCATAGGGTCCAGTGACGGATGATATGGTGTGAGGGCAGCCTCGGGGGGGGCTGAACACAGAGGACCCAAAACAAGAGGACAAGAGCCACATATGTAGCCACGATGATCAAACAATGTGATAGCTGGACGCCGAGGACGCGGACGAGTCAACGAGGATAGGATATCAACTAGGTACCAGGTGACAGTGTTGGTCACGAGGTCGATTACTCGAATGGGACCACAATACATACCTGCTAAGAGATAAAACAATACTGGATGAACACGGGGTTGACAACGGCGTTGATATAGCTCCAAAAGACTAGGGATACGAGGGAGCGATAAACCACTAATACGAGCGAGAGATACACCAGTGCGGGGAGAGACGGAGATCGTACGAATATTCTGGTCGTTGACTAGCTCAGTCGGAAGACACCATTCACGCATCCAGGAGGAGGACAAAAAGTCGTCCAGACGCTTCCATAGGGTAAGAACTGTCTCGGTGGGGGAGCCTAAGGTGCCTAAGAATGCAGTAAGCAACGATTGTGGTCCACCAGTCGAGGTAAGTTCAGCAAGCCCCAGCCGAGTGGTGCCTGCGGGAGTCGGACATAAAAGTTGCGACCATTGAGACCCCGTGTAGCGTCGCTGTTCGGGGGAGAGCCAGAGACCGATTGGGGGAAGAGGACCTGGAAGCGGGACCGAAGGCAAGACAGCAGCACATGGGGGAGGTACAACCGAGGAGACACGCCGAGGAGGAGCCGCGGAAGAATTCGAATGAATGTCAGAGTCATCCACCGACGTGGGTGACGGGAAATCGGCTAAAGTGAGGGCACGACCCGGCAGAGATAGGAGGCTACCTGAGGGAACGAGTGAAGGGACAGCGAGCTGGGGATGCACACCCGGGACCGGAGGGTCTAGTGGGGCAAAAGTTGAGTCAGGACCCTTTGGGCTAAGACCATCCAACGATCCAGCCTGAACCGAAGGTGAGGCGTCCATCGCATCAACGTCTATGAAATGATCGGAGGCAGTGTCATCACCGGAGTCAGAGTGAGCATCCTGAGATAGACAAAGTCGGAAGACTGGATCCGGGATAAACTGAGGCTCAAAGGACTGAAGGGAAAACAGGTCAGAAGCTCCGGAACTGAGGGGACTGAGAGTCGAAGGTTGGGGAGCTGCAGGAACACCATGTGACGGAACCAGGAACATCGACTCCGGAAGAAAGGTCTCAAGAAACCGATCAACCGCTACGGAGAGGGCCGCAGCATCGCCTCCAGGAGAGAAAATCGGATAAAAGTGACTGTGGGCGAGAGCAGCTTGTCGGGCAGGAGATAAAAGGATGTGACGAAGGTCTGCTATAGAGAAGGCCGGGGATCGATGAGGGAGTCGACGGTCGAAACAAAGTCGAAAGCGTCGACCCGCAGGGCGTTTCCGAGGCGGGGAAGGGGACATATCAGCTGTGGGAACATAGAGGGATGCTGGCAAGCCGTCGGGAAGAAGAGAGCACATTTCCTCTAGGGAAAGATAATAAAGATCCCCATGACGAAGTAGTGGACTGCGGGTACCCTGAGACAGCCCTTGAGCCCAGAGAGCCAGTTTCTCACGAAGTGCAGGAGAAGAGCATAATTGAATAAGTTGGGAGACGGTCGCGATAACACGATCATGGTCGTCCTGGCGCCTGCGAAAGCGAAGAAAGGACTTATCACTGGCAGTGCACTGTTCGAACGATGGAGGCCACGACACACCAGAGGTCAACAAATAGAGGAGGGCCAGCTGAATCCCACAGCTGCCATCAGGGTCACAGGCATAGTAGAACTCAGTAGGGGAGGAGATTTCCAACGTGAACAGAGGAGTGACTTCAAAATACGAGCGAAGAATAGACCGGGCTTCAAGAAGAGAACAACCATCCGGGATACTGCAGCGGGTGCGGAAGTCCATTTCAAGAAGAACAAGAGACCATCCAGGATCCAGGGGGATGGACGAAGAGTCCAAAAAGTAAATTGCACGGCTGGACTGGCTAAGAGGTTGGATGATCGTGTAATCAAGTATGTTCGGAGAGGAGAGACACAAAGAACCATTGCGAGTGATACCTACCTCCGAAAGAAACGCGTCAGTCACCTCATCAGCATATCTGTGCAGGAGGGCCGCACGAGAGGATGGTGATAGGGTAAGGACAAGGTCCCGCCAATAGGGAAGACCATAGCTTGTGTAGAGTTCCTCCCCCCGCCGAATAAGAATCCCAGGGATCGCCACGACCACAAGGCGCCGGAATCGACGAAGAAGAACAATACGACAGTTAACCCGACTCTCATCAAAGTGCTCATTAATGTACCTACCATAGCATGAGAAGGGGTCTTGGGCATCGACCACCCAGTCGGCATCCACGCGATGGCAGTAGTTAGAGCGATATTGAGAGCTCTCTGCTGTAGCCCGGGGGAGCCAAAGACCCTCATACGAACAGATGACGAGATCCTCCAACCGCCAAGAGAGGACACGCGATGCGGAACGAGTAGGAAAATGAATGTCAGTACATGCAAAGAGACCATCACCCTGAAACTCTAATAGAGTGGGAGCGACTCCCACGGATAAGGAAGAGGAGAGGCCCGAGATGAACCGAATGTCAGAAAGGTTGCGAACTGGAGGAGGTGTATGATCTAAAACCGACGAAGTGGAGCTCTGTGATGAAGCACAAGAGCGCAGACGACGAGGTCCCCCGCCCCGAAGAGCGGAGAGGTGAGCTGAATAGCAGCGGTGGTACCCGATAAGGCAGCTGACCAAATGTGATTGCGGTGCTGGGCCACAGTACAAAGCCGGATAACACAGTATGCAAGGAACTAAAGCCGTAGCCAAAGAGTCGCGAAGGGTAAATGAAGAAAGGCGGATGTTAGACTTAAGAAGGGTGTGCACCGATGTGAGAAACCAGGCCCAATGGTGCTTAGACAACACAAGACCGACCCACCACGCATCAAAACCCACAAGGACCAGCGAGCAACTTTGACCAGGGCCAAGACTGAGAAGACCATAATTGAGTGACTGACAATGAAGGAGAGTGAAATAACTTGCCGGAGATGCGAGCAGATCATCAGCCCCAAACAGGACAATCAAGCGGGCCCCCTGAGTACAAAGAGGAGCTGAAACTAGAAAAGCAAACGTTTGAAAGCAGGAACCTGCACGAGGTTGTGGATGGGGCAAAAGAGGTGCCTGGTCCACATCCAGTTGAAACTGCTGAAGGAGATTGAAGGCCTTACGACGAGCGCGATCGGAGCTGGACTCAGCACGACCTTGCGAGCGAGAACGATTCGAGCCCGCTCCCTTGCGATTGGAAGGGAGCTTCACCTCCGGAAGGGAATAGTCACGAAAGAGCTCCTTCCATGGAGCAGCGGGCTTGGTAAGAAGAAGCTGCGCCTCAAAGTGCTCCAGGAGAAGAAACCGATTTAAATGCGAACCTGGAACAATAGGAGACGCAGTAGACGCGGAGATAAACAGATTCAGGCGATCTGTGCGAAAATTCTCGACCGCCTTAGGCGGGAAAAGCCCACGATCAACACCTCGTTGATTTAGGGCACCCCTTTCCAAAATACAGACCACATGTTTGTCAAACCAGTCCGGCTTGAAGGACTGATCACGCCACAAAATCTGTAAGACGGCGGAAAGAGGGCGACCTCTCGGAATTCCAGTGAGAATCATACGAAGCGGCGGAGTATTCGAAAGAAGAGACAGCGAAGACGGATCCATGACAAGAGGAATCGTGGTCGCGGCAATAAACTGAAAAATACTGTTTACTGTAATGCGGGTGGCACGGTGCGATTGAAGTTCCGCCATGGTCTGGAAACTCTCCGCCACTTCCGTGGTGGTGCCAGGGGGAAGGTAAAGAAGCAAAACAAGTTCCGCCAGACCAATTTTGTTGCCCGGTAAGACGGGAGTGATCTGAGTCAAAACAGGAGCAACCGGAAGAGCAATATTGTTGTCTCGACATCTGGAATGAATCATCTCGCGAATCAAGTGAACCAGCGCAGAAAGTAAATATCCTCGAGGATCAGAGGGGAATCCCCGAAGAACAGCAGCAACGTGGGATTGATCCGGATTGAAACCCGAAGGAACCGCCTGAAGCATGAGGTCACGAGAAGGAAGCTGGGCAAGTCCCGGTGCTCCTGCATCAGATAGCTTCGGACGAAAGTTCTTGAGAACCATAACCGAGGGGAAAACACGACAAAATCGACCAGGGGAAAGTTGCCGAGGTTCCCCAGAACCTTCAATCGTGAAAATAATGTTCCGAGATAAAGGCAGAAGAACATAGAAAGAAATCTTATCCGATTTGCCCACACGAGCACGTAGCAATTGATAATCATCAGTGGGCGTTCCTGCATCATCACGCGATTCAAGAAGTGATACGATGTCCTCATCAGTGATGACACAGCAAGCGGAATCATCATCCCCCAAAAGAATGCCAACGCCTTTGATGTACGCCGCAAGTTGATCAATTGGGATATCATCCATAAAAGGCCCCAGTAAAACACGGTTGGATTCCAAGATCCACGGGAGGGAAGAACCAAGAGTGCCTAGGTGTTGACGAAAAACCGCTTCGTACGGAACTGGGGTGAATGGTGTCAGACCTTCATCCATCTTGCCATGATCATCATCAGCAGCATTGACAACTCCGGAAAGAGTTTCAAACAAGGTTCTGCGTCGTGCTGGACCTTGGGTTTCTGTCATGAACTGACAGAAATGAGGTTTCGTCAGGAAGCCCCATAAATCGGCGAGAGAAAAAATTAAGCTTTTGAGCATAGCTTAAAAAGAAAAAATAACTCACGTAGGACTTAAATTCAGGTAAATCGACCGCAAATTGACTGAGATATCGAATATTAAGTTTCGCACCTAACGTGTCGCGACACTTAAAAAATCTTAGACCTCTAGTACTGCCGGTTTGCATCAGACAAATAGTAGTGGTGATGATAAAGATACCCATCCTACGTTTTACGATATATGTAAACAGTGCTGGACACTGATTGAACCCTGTCGGGAGTATCAATACTATGAGTGTATAGAGGGAGAGTGTGCTGATCATAAGACTCATAGCTCCCCGAGTGTTAATCGTATCACAAGAAGTTCAATATTGACGAACGCACCTGGAGATGGTGTAATGAAAGGTGTTAACTCAAATGTCGT
>Ga0208616_1000421_pt1 | contig 11815 bp, 23 predicted proteins | sample CryBogCBE16Oct07_FD_184575 | JGI IMG/M metagenome (GOLD analysis project Ga0208616, IMG submission 184575) | Freshwater microbial communities from Crystal Bog, Wisconsin, USA - CBE16Oct07 (SPAdes) (version 2) | ecosystem: Environmental > Aquatic > Freshwater > Lake | place: Crystal Bog... | reverse complement strand
AGCCTCCAGCGACGAGGCCACCACACCCCAGGCATCACTCCCGGGGAGCACGGCGGCAGGACCGCCGACGAACTCCAGACGGCCCGACTCCATCAGCGCCTGCGTGATGGTTATGAGATTCGCCGGACGCCCCTTCTGCTCAATCTCACGGGCATGGTGGAACATCTCCGCCGTGATCGGCGAGAGCCACTCCGCAGAGAAATCCGAGAACTCCTCCTTCAGCTTCTCCGTGCCATTGGCGACGATCCATCCGCGCACGATCGCATCCGCCGCCTCATTGAAAAAAACTCCTGCCATGATCTTTGAATTCCTCCTGTGTTGAAAAAAAACTGCCGCTTTCCTGTGACTGCTTGGTGATGGTTTGTGGCGAGTCAAACGGGCCGCAGAGCCCATCCGCCCACCACTCCGGAGACCGCAACCGCTAGGGGCCGACCTCCGGAGCGACTACAATCAATGGGGTGAGACCCCGGACTTGAACTTCAGTTGCCCCGCACCGCAGTCCGCCAGCGAGAGATCATCCCGCTGCATCAGATAGACAGGCTGAAAGAGCTTCACCGAGGCCGTCGCGTAAAGATACTGCACCTCGATGATCTCCCCGACATGCGGCACCCGCGTCGTCCCCGGGATCGTCACCCGACCCGCAGGGATCGAGCGACCGGCATCCCAGACCGCCACCGCTACCGATCGACGACCGGCCGTGCGCTCCGTCACCACGACAGAGGCCGAGGTGATGAACTTGCACTTCAGCCAGTCCTTCGACCGGCCGCCGCGATAGGATGACTCCTTCCGCTTGAAGACAACCCCCTCACCTCCTGACTTCAGAATGCGGGGGAAGGCCACCTTCTTCTCCTCATCCTCCAGGATCGGCACGATCTGGAGCGGAGAGTCGATCCGGCGGAAATCATCATGGATCGCTGCATGGCGGAACCAGAGCGGCTCCTCACAGAGCGATCCCGACGACCCGACGAAATCGAAGCACCAAAACACATCACCCACCAGCTCCCCATCGGCCGACCAGGTGCCGGTGCAGTCATTAAGTAGGAAATCGAGCAACTGAATCGAAAGCGATCCAGTCACATTCTTCCCGGCGCGGTTTTCGGCAGTGATTTCACCACCCCATCGCCCCTCCCGGCGATGGATCACCATCCGCTTTCCATCCATCTTCTCCTGCATCACCCACTCGGGATCATTCAGCAGACGCTTCACCTGACCGGCCTCCACCTCGCTGGCGAGTTGGGGTTTCAGAATATCGATGACGAGCGTGCTCATTGGACACCTCCCAGCAGCAGATCGGACTTTTGTGGGGCTTTTTCAATATCGTCCAGTTTTCTCCAGACGCCAGCAGCCGACCGCTCATGATAGGGCCGGAGACAGACCTCGCGGGTCTTCAGATGCACCTGGATCACCTCGACCAGAACCCGATCGGACTTGGTCAGTACCAGATCACCGACCACGGGGATCCATGAGGCGCTCATTTGGAACCCCCTTTCTTTCCCTTAGTCCTCACGATCGGCTTATCAAACGTCATCTCAAAGGTGTCCACGATGCCACGGAAGATGAATTTCACCTCCACGACGGCAAACCCCCTCGGATGATTCGGAAACTTGGCAGCGAGTCGCTTGGCTTCCGCCTTGGCATCCTCCAGAGTCGGCCAGTGCATCGTGGGCATCGCGTCGCCCTTGGTCATTCCATGGGAACCAATCCTGATCACCATCCACCAGGTGGATTCAGGCCATTCCTGGTTAGCACCGGATTCCAAAACAGTGCTTCTGAACATCAGATTGCTCATTTTCCACCTCCCGAGGTACGGATTGGCATCAGGACATGGGTCCAGCGGATCGCGTCGGATTCCTTCTGGTTCGGCATCGTCATCACGACCGGTTCGCCATTCTTTCCGGGTAGGAACGACGCCATCAGCGTCGGCGCGGCCTTCAGCGCCTCGAGCAGGAACTTCGGATTCACGCACACCTCATCGGCAGCCGTATCCGAGACCTGCATCCAGGCGCTCCCCACCTCGGGAGCCTCGAGCGAGATCCGGTTCCCCGCGATAGTCAGCTTGTTCTCCTCGGATCCGATCGCCAGCACCGCACTGACCGCATGCTCCCACTCCTCCACGACAATCGGGATCTCCGGACGCCCCTCTGTCGAGGGAAGCACCTGCCGATAGTTGGGAAACTGGGAATCTTGCAGCTTGGAGTGCAGCCACCAGTCGCCACACCAGACATCGACGGCAGCCTTGTCGGCATAGATCGTCACCTGGGCGGCATCGGCATCGGCAGCCAGCGCCTTGATCGCCTTCACCGTCGAGGAGGGAATCAGCGCCTCCCCCTTTTCGGCCACCGCTGGCAGCTCCCGGTCGAACATCGAAAGCCTCCGGCCATCCGTCGTCACCAGTCGCAGCGACTTTGGGGCGACCTCCACCTTCAGAGCTTGCAGGGCATACCGGCCGTCATCCTTGCAGAGCGAGAAATCGACCGTCTCGATCGCCGAGGCCAGGAACGACCCCGTGCACGAGAACATCATCGACCCATCCTCGGGCACCGAGGGCGGCTCCGAGGGGAACTCCGCAGCCGGAAGCGTGGCGAAAGTATAATTTCCGAACTTCCCCTGGACGACGAGCCCCTTGGCCGTCACCTCGAGCGTCACTTCCTCATCCTCCATCAGAGAGATCGCCCGCGAGAGACGATCGGCATTCACCAGGGCGCTCCCGCCGGAGATCACCTCCACGGGGAAGGTCACCTTCTGCCAGATGTCCAGATTGGTGAAATCAAGGGTCAGATGTCCCTCCTCATCCGCCTCCAGGCGGACCGTATCGAGGACAGGGATCGAGGAGCGACCCCCTTTGACGTTTTTGGTGACGCGGCCGAGCCATAGCTTCAGCAACGATGTTTTCAGTTTTAGTTTCATGATATTAGGATGTTAGCGGTTTAGGCTGAAGGCTGTTAGGTCACTCAATTTCCGCTAGGATTTGGGCAAGCTGCCGGGAGGAGATTTCGCAAGGCTTGGTAAATATCACCTTCCTACCTCTTACCTTGTAAAAGGACTCTGATTCATGGATGACCGAAGTCATACGCGCCTCTTCTTTTTTAGACTCCAAATATGCTCGCTGGGCACCAATCGATCGAATGGCCGTTCTATCGAATACCTGCTTGCACTGAGAAGGTGTAAGATTCTCAGTTTGCACCATCAGTGTCTCCGTTCCGGTGTCAGTAACGACTAAAAGCTCAACAGTTCCATCGATAAGCCTTTTTTGTTCCGAATATGGGAGGCGGAAGAGATGCTTTGATGCGGGGAAATCTGAGATCAGAAGGTTGGGAATTATTTGCTTTCTACCAAGTTGCTCGAATCTCCCCACGATCTCATCAGTTAGATATTCCGATGCCTGGGAAATATCTTGAACGGATAGGTCATGCTCATCGATCAACTTCACGACAAGTTCCCCTGCCTGAGTCCAACATTCTATTCCTTTTGTAATTAAGGATACAAAATCCCCAATAAGTGCTTTTTTATCGTTAATATATGGTTTCACCTTTTCTGCTCCTTTTTTGTTAGTTGGCTAATAATGATAGGTCTCTCGCCCCTAGCCATGAGCGAAAGAAAGTTAATTCACCCTTAGAAACTGGTCGTATCTTATTAATACGATTCAAATGCCTAACTACATATTTCTTTATAAACCCTTTCTTTAATGGCGTTTTTTCATAAAGAAAACGCCGAGGGTCTTTTAACACAACCCTTACCCAGTTTTTGTCATATACTTCAACAAATCCGCTGCCAAAAACTTTACTGGATTCTGCCCGGAAAGCACAGCCACATAACCTAAATAAAAATATATTTTTATTGAGGTTTTTATTATTTATATTTGATGAAACAATACCATGATTAGCAACACTCCAAGCTCTCGCACATCTTGGACAGATATATACAGGAATACATTTTACAGATTTTACAAAAGCTGTTTTGCTGCAATTCCAGTAATCATTTATTTTTATAAATCCATCATCATCCGTAATAAAATCCGGATGAATTTCACTATCGTATATGCCGCCATTTTGGCTGGAACCAAAACCAAGTTCACAATTTAATACACTACGACGATACTGTTTTTTATCTTCTGAATAAATATACTTCCGAATATCTTCTTTCTCAAAACTAAAATGCCTTATTGCGCCATACGCAGTGCTAGATGAAGATTTTTTGGTTATATACAGTTCACCATTGATGTATATTTGCTGATGAAAATGAACCCATTTGTTTGCGATTTGAGGGATTAAAATCACATCGCATTCCAATATATTATTCATATCAAATCCTCCTCCATCTCAGTGATGCGATTCTTCACCCGGTTGTTGTTTCCCATCTGGGCCTCGGCATAGGCCAGCGAGGCCGTTTCCGATTTCTGGAACCTCCCCTTGATCTTAAATCGCTCATTCATCTCGCGGATCTGGATGTCCATTCGCTGCTTGCTCACCCCGATCCGACGGGCAAAATCCGTCATCGACATCCCATCCAACGAGTCTGGGCTGACAATCAACCCGATCGCACCGAGACGCATGGCGATCACCACGCACCGGGCCATCGCATCACGACGGCAGGGGTCGGCGACTTCCATGCCGAGAAGCTCCGTCGCCTGGGCAACCGTGAACTTCATCCCACGCTTCACCACCTTGAAATCACGGGTGATCTCACTGATGCATTTTTTAAGGGCAGCCGCAGCGCGGGAATCCTCCGTCACCGTACAATGCCGGATTACCTCGATCAGATCCCCCTGCAACTGCTGCCAGAGCAATTCAGCCAGATCATCCCGATTCATGCGCGGATTCCGATCCGCAGCGCGGAGGATCCGAGCCACGATCATCGGGCCATCCAGATCATCCTCCATCTTGGGCCAATAGGACTCGGGATTCATCGGATGCCCTGTGCCTCCTGTTTGCGATGCTCCTGGGCGATCGCCTTGGATTTGCTGGAGCGATTCCGACCCGAGACCATACCTCCACGGCGGCCGATCACCGAGCACGCCTCCCACCAGGTTTCCCCGGTGGACTTCATGCGGGCCTGCACCTTCAGCGACCAGAGAGAGTTTCCGGTTTTCATGCCTGATCCCCCCTCTTGCGTGCGGCTTCCTCCTCGCGGCTCATCGGCCGGAGACCGAGATGATGCAGCGCCTTGAAACAGGCGTATTCCTCCCGAGCGTGTGCAACGCAGAGATGCCTGGCACCCACCAACACCGACGCGGGGATCTCACACCCCTCGTCATCGCAGCAGGCCAGCAGACCAGTGGACAAACGGAGCACGCCATTCATCGGCCACCCCTCCGGATAAAGTCCCAGGAAAGCACCGCCGTCACCGTGGCGACGAGCGCGATGTAAAAAGAGCCGATCGGACTCATCGGGCACCTCCCATCACTTGGTCCACCAGATCGCCGACCCGTGGCTTCACCTTCTGGAAATGAACCGTCGAACGGATTTTCAGCCCAGTCCTCCGCTGAAGGGCCGCTTTCTCGTAGCCGGTCGCCCGGCGATACCATGCCCAAAAGCTCCGGATCATTTGGAAAAACGGCTCAGAGCCGAGGCTAAAAGCTCCGAAAATTCCTCCCGGCCGACCCAAAGGACGACGGCCAACACCCCGAAAAGCAGGGCAATCATCGGGCACCTCCCGCCCCAATGCTTGGGACAATTTTGGGACAAACTACCCGCGAAGCCTGATAAATACTGACCCCGGGTGGAATCGAACCACCATCAAAGGTTTGATGGTCTTTCTTGATGTGTTTCATGGTTTCTCTGTAGGATTTGGATTTTTTCTTCTTTTTTTCACGGAGTTTGGGACACTTGGGACAATTTATGGCCAAGATTTACTACCGCGAAAGCAGCCCCAAAATTTGGATCCAGCGAAAGATCGCCGGAAAATGGGTTCGTGAACGGACGGAATGGTTGATCGGGGATCGAGCGGGTGAAAAAAAAGCCCGTGAACTGGCTGCCCGTTACACCTTGGAGGAGATGGGCCAGCAGAGCCGAACCAAGACGGGAAATTTCTCGGAATGGGTGGATGCCTGGTTTCTTGAGAAATTCGGCGCCAGCAAAACCAAGACCCATTCCATTTACACGCAGCAGTGGGGATGGATCAGCCGCTGGATGGAGGAACGCGGCATCAAGCACCCGATGGATCTGACCCGCGAAAGCCTGAGCGACTACCGCGAATGGAGAAAACCGCGGCCAGGCGTGCGCCGCAAGGGAGCCTCGATCAATACCGTCCTTCCCGAGATTCGGACACTGGGCCGAGTCCTCAAGGAGGCCAAGCTGCGGGGATACTGCAAGGAGATCGTGACCCGTGATTTGGGATGGAAAACGGAGGATCGCCGGGAATATGCGCCGTGGACGGATGAGGAAATCCAGCTTGCCCTGGAGAAAAGCAAGGGGCTTCCCAAGGACAAGCAATGGATTCGCGCCGCACTGCTTCTTGGAACTTACCAGGCGGCAAGGAGCGCCCAAATGGAGGTTCCACTGACTGCCTTTGACTTTGACCAAAAACTCATTTTCTGGCCCCGAAGCGTCATGAAAGGGAAAAAACGCGATTGGGTTCAGCCGATGGACGAACGCCTGATTCCTTTGATCCGACCGATGGTTGAGGAGCGCCGAAAAGCCAAAAAAACCACTTTGGCCGACCGGCCCGAACTTTATGCCCTCCAAGTTCGCCGATGGCTCGATTCCCCCAAGCTGAAAATCCCGAAGGTGCTTCACGGACTTCGCGCCACTTGGATCACAAAAGCCGCCCTTTCGGGCATTCCCGAGGCGGTGGCTCGCGCCTTTGTTCATCATGCGGGTCCGGAGGTTCATCGGATTTACCAAAGGATCAGGCCATCACAGACCGGCGAGTTTCTCTCGCGGGTGTCTTTTGGGGAATAGAACCGGCAGGAATCGCCGGGCGGTAAGCGTCACGGACGCGGAATTCGGGATTGGCCGCCATCCAGTCGAGGGCGGCGCGGAGAGTCGTGCGACCGCAGGGCACTTGAAAACCGGCGCGGACCATGGCGCTGACATAGCTGTTGGAGCGACCGAGGCGTTCGGCGAGTTGGCTTTTGGAGAGAAGTTCCATCGGGTGTCTAATCAGAATGCGTATTTCTTAATAGCTATTTTGCTTATTCGTCAACGAGAAAATGCAAAAAAGGGTGAAAAACTTTGCAGGTTGTCAAAACAGGACGAAAATTGAGACATGGCACGCCCGAGAAATCCCAACGCGGATTTGCACACGATCAAGATCCCCCGGCACTTGGTGGAGGATCTGACGGCCCGCGCCAACGAATTGCGGAAATCGATGTCCGCCTATGTCGTGGACTTGATCGAGGCCGATCGAGTCAACCGAAGAAAACCGCAGGTCGTCTATCCGATCGGATATGACGGCCCTCCCCTCGCCTTGGTGGCTGAGGATCCTGCTCCCTACGGCAAGAAAAAGCTCAGGGATGCGTGATTTTATCCTTTCCCACCGGATGCCGTTTGTATCACGAATAACGACATTATGAAAAACATCATTTGCGGCATTTTGGCGGCTCTTCTTATTAGCGGATCAGCCTGGGCTCACATCGGAGAGACCCGCGAACAGTGCGATGCCCGATATGGAGCACCTCTATCCACCGCAGACAACGGGGCTGTGCTTTACAAGAAAAACGGGCTGGTCATTGCCATCACATTTTTTGAAAACAAAGCGGACACCGTGGCCTATGTCCATGAAGAGGCCGACCGGATCGGATTCCATTCCGAGTTTTCGGAGAATGAGATCCAGATCCTCCAAAAAGCCAATTCCGACAAAAACTGGGTTTCTATCAGCGGAAATGTTGGAGAACACTCATGGAAGACCGAAGACGACACGACGGGGTGCCTCTATCTTCCTATGACCAAGGAACGAGCCGTGATCATTGCCACCGCAGAAGCAAACAAGCGACTCATCGAAAAAAAACGGGATAAGGAAGCCGACAAGCTGAAAGGGTTGTAATTAGCTTTTCCCACCGGCCATAGGTTGTAGAACAAAAGATGGCGATGATCTATCTTTTCAGAAACGGCAACCAGGAAGGCCCATTCACCCTTGAGCAAATACGAGCGCAGATAAAAGGGGGAATCCTTTCCTTGGGCGACCCAGCATGGATCGAAGCATGGAGTGACTGGAAAACGGTGGCAGACTTGCCCGAGTTGCTTGCCATCCCGCCAGCCGTTCCTACCGTCAAAGTCGAAAAAAAGGTCGATCGCTCCGGGGCATGGTGTCCTCACTGCGGGAATCGCAATAGCTACAAAAAAACCGACGGGGTGGGATGTCTCGTGCTAGGGATCCTTTTCATTTCCATCCTTGGGATTTTCTTCATTCCATTCCTTCCAAAATCATGGCACTGCCGCTCCTGTGGAAATGTCTGGAAATAATCAGGCGCGAAACTTTTCCAGCGTCTTGCGGACGATGAAGTCGGCGACATAGGCCGAGAACTCGTCGGTCTCATCCGCGATTCCGCAGGCGTTTTCAAGGAAGGTTGCGCAGTGGATCGCCTCATGGGCGAGGACGGCGATCGCGGCAGGGGTCACAGGGGATTTCTTCAGGAAGACGATCGTCGCGCTGCGGGTTCGCCTACGGCGGCAGATCCCCTGGGCGAGCTTGTAGTCGTCGATCGGATCGATGTCGGTGATTTTCTTGGCCTTGAGCCAGCCCACGGCCTGCTCGTAGGTGCAGGGAGCCACCATCCAGACGCGGTCATCGAAGACTCCCGTGCGGATGGAGAGGACGCTAGGGTTCATCGATCTCCTCTTGCAAGCGGAGTCGGATCATGTCCATAAAATCATCCAGCCGGAGGGAAAGCTCATCCGGGTCGCTCGTGATGCAGCGGAGGCGGAAGGGGAGGCGGATCCCTTCGATCTTGACCGAGAGATCGATGTTCCAATCGGTGCGGGGGATGCGGGGCGCGGTCTTCATGCTTTGTTGAAATGCCAGACGGAGAGACATCCTCGGCCGACAAGAATGCGGAACTTCTTTCGTTGGAGGATCCCTTTGTTCAGGAGGTTGCCAACCCGAGCAAACATCGTGGTTTTAGACACCCCTGCCATCTTTGCCATTTCTTGCATCGTAAGCCACCCATCGGGAACCTCGTCAGGAGTTCCCATGCCATTCGATTCGGAAAGGATTTCCAAAAGCCAATCATTCGCGGATTTGGGAGGTTTTTTTTTGGTTACAGCCTTCTTTTTCATCATTGGAATTCGGTTATTCCCTAAAAAGGGAGACGCCATCCGTGGTCCTCGCCTTCGGATGGTCCTGTGAAAAGCCAAGTGACCGAAGTGGGATTTTTCCCTTCGCGGAACTCCCCCAGGACAAGGGCCTGTCCCCATGCCATCGTCTGACGGCGGGTAAGGCTGTATCCCATCGACCGCTGGCGGGTCAGGGTTCCGACGCAGAATCCCTGCGATTTCTTGAAAGTACGCCCCGGAGCATAGAATGGCCGATGGGTGTGGGCATGGATCACCGTTCCCCCGTAGGCTTCACCATAATCACGAGTCGCGGCTTCCGAATACCACGTCCCATGGAGGAAAGTCAGATCGGCTCGGCGATAAATCTGATTGATCCCATCGTAGGGGATCAGACGCGCACCGATCTTGGCGCATCCCTCCTCGATGTGCTCGACGGCCTTGTGGGATGCATAGGCGATGACGGCATTGGGCGACTCGCGGAGATGCCAGAGACGTGCCTCATGGTTCCCGGCAAGGACGATGCTCGGGCGCAGCTCGCGGAGGAACTTCATCCCTCCATCGATGTCGGGTAGAACCGGTTCGGCGCTATCGGCGTCGATTCCCCTAGCACCAGATCGGAATGCAGCCGTGTCGGTGAAATCTCCGAGGTGCAGGCACAGGTCTCCGGATCGGATCCATTTCTTTTTCGTTTCGAGGACGATCTTTTTTGCTACGGGACAGATGTGCTTCCCGTGGGAACATCCCACCGCCATGAATCGGGTCCACTTGGAGGCGATATTGGCCATGGTTATTTTTCACCGAGGAAAAGGTCGAGATCGGCGTGGAGTTTTTCCACCGGGCCGTTGTTGAGCAGGATTCGGTCGAAGGTGAGCACCTGAGCCTCGGAGGAGTGCGCCTGGACGGCTGCAATGCCGGGACGCTTCACCGAGATCACCGTGAATCCGAATTCCTTGAGGGCGGCACATTCATTCTCAAAGCGCAAATCATCCACGACCACGGAAAGCCCCTCCTGGAGGCATCGGTTGACCTTGGCCAGGAGGATGCGACGCCAGATGTCCGTGGCGATCAGATCACGCCCCCATTCCGTGCCGAGCGTCTGCATGGCATACCGGGGAGATTTGCCACCGAGGAGATCGGTCGGGGTTTCCTTGAGGCTCCCATCGACCATTTCCACGGCCTCGATCAGACCGACCCCGGCCTCGATGAGGAGGCAGCGGATCATCCGCTTGATCGGGGAAGCAAATCGCAGGCGGCGGAAATGGTGCCGGGAGACGAGATGGTCGGCGGCGGTGGATTTGCCGCTACCTGCTAAACCGCAGAGGCCGATGAGCTTCGGACGCATTCACCTGGGCGGCATGTCAATTCAGTGGGTAAAATACAGAGATTTAATCTGGAAAGCAGGAAGACAGGAAAGGGATGGGGGAATCAAGCTGCCAAGTCGGCTTTGATGTTGGCGATGCGGTTGAGCAGGCCGTGGAGGTCGTTGCGGACGACATCGCTCGTCGTGGCGAGGAATTTGTACCGGCTGGCACACTGGCTCAGGAAAGCCATGGCCAGCGCGTTCGTGTTCGGAGAGGACCAGCAGGCGGAAAAGGTCTTCTCACCAGCTTTCCCATCGACCACGAGACCCGAGCGCTCGAGATCGTTCAGGGCGAGCTGGAGCAACCGCACGCAAGTCCCCTCCCCTTCGTTCACTGCCTGGACAAAGAAAACCCAGGAGACCGGAGAGGGAAGATGGGCGGCAACCGCTTGCCAGTAGTTGTCATAGTAGGTTCGGACGATCCATTCGGCGGTGGCCGTCACGGTTCCGGTCTCATCGACGGGCAGATGGTCGTCGAGTTGATTGAGACCGGCAAAGGTGAGGCCATGCGAATCGGGATGCTCGGATCGGATCGTCACGCCATCCTCCTCGAACTCACACTCGGCCGGAAGGACTTCGGCGAGACCTTTGCGGAAAAATGCGGAATAGGATGCCGTGTTGGCGGCGGCGATGATGTCGGAGATTTTCATGGATAGGAAAAGCTGAAAGCTAAAGGCTAAAAGCTGAAAACGGAATCAAGGGGGTGGCAGCTGAGTCGAGGGTCGAGAGTCGAGGGTCGAGGGCGTGTCTTTGGTCTCGATCAGTTTCTGGCCGACTTTGCCAAGTCCGAGGGCCGTGGTGAGCCAGACGAGAAATTCCTTCACATTCGATGGGATGTCATGGGTGTTGTCCCAGGACTTGATCACAACGGCGATGCAGACGCCGAGGGAGACCAGTACCGAGAGGACAAAGCAAAAGCGCATGGCGCTGGCCATGCCGTTATCCTCGGCGAAGAGTTCCTTGAGCCATCCGATGAATTTCATCAGAACGGGAGATGGGGGGTGAACTCGGAGAGGAAATGCAGAGACCAACGGCCAATCGAAAAGCCGAGGGCGAATCCCCCGATGAAGATCCCGGCAAGGGCGATAAGCTGCCACGGCATCTGGACGACTTGGAGCGCGGGTTTGAAAGCCGAAAGTGCAAACATCCCGGCGGCAAGGGAAAAGATCCACACAAGGGCATCGCGTTCGCGTTCGGCACGGGTGCGAAGTGCTTTGTCCTTGGCATCTTCGGCTTTCCATTG
>Ga0208616_1000417_pt1 | contig 11919 bp, 9 predicted proteins | sample CryBogCBE16Oct07_FD_184575 | JGI IMG/M metagenome (GOLD analysis project Ga0208616, IMG submission 184575) | Freshwater microbial communities from Crystal Bog, Wisconsin, USA - CBE16Oct07 (SPAdes) (version 2) | ecosystem: Environmental > Aquatic > Freshwater > Lake | place: Crystal Bog... | reverse complement strand
GCAGAAAAGAGGGCTCTGCCAAGTCCACCTTCCGTTAACTTTGGATGTGACTGCTCCAGGGCAATTCGCTCCAAGCGGTTTCTCCAAATGAACTTGCTGCATACCTTTTGCATGTCAATTAGCCTTTTCTTTGGCAGAGGGAAGAGCTTTGCCAGGTGGATGAATTTAGGCACAATCAACTTGTTAAAGAATTGTGCCCTTCGCAGAACTCTCAGTTTACGATTTGAAGCTCCCCACAAACTTCGCCTCACCTTGATTTGCATTTTGCTCAAGTTCATTGCTATTGTCTCTTTAACTGTGGGACAAAAGACAATACCCAAGACCCATATGTTTTGAGAGGAAGTTAAATATTCAAAAGGCCATTGCTTCCTTTTTTTCCAGATCCTAAGGCCCAGTAACCTGGTCTTTTGACGATTAATCAGAGAGTTGGTGCAATCTTCGAAAGATTTGACAATCCCCCACATACGCCTGATGTCCTCGTCGCATTTAACAAACAAGAATTGGTCAGCCACATGGCCCCCCACAATGGCCGGCGATTTTCACGCCCGCCAATTCCTTTTTGAATCGGAGAAGCAAAGGCTCGATGTAGATGATGTACAAAAGCATCGCCAGAGGGCAGCCCTGTTTGATTCCCCTTTCGAAAACTATCGGCTTGCCAAACGTACCATTAAGTATAACTCGGGCCTCCGAAGTCTCGTACAGCGTTTGCACCCATCGAATGGTTGCTGGCGGGAAACCGAAAGCCACCATTGCCTTGTACAGGAACCCTCTGTCGATGCGATCGTATGCTCCCGCAAAATCAAGACCTATTATTGCTGCCCGGGATGGTACCGCCTTAGGCGACTGCGTTTCAGATTCAATTTGCATGAGCAAATTCCGAACGCCAACTAAACTGTCTGCCATCTTACGTCCAGGCAAGCCGCCCGTCTGTACCCTGCTAATTGTCTCCACCAACACTGCACTAAGCCTATTGGTTAAGACTTTCGACAGTATCTTGTAATCAGAACAGAGCAGGCTAATTGGTCTCCAGTTCTTGATGCTTGTCTGATCACCACCCTTGGGGATGAGTGTTATCAGACTGGTCTTTTGACTAACGGACAAACCACCACTTGCAATTATGCACTGGAAGAGTTCCATCATATCAGTAATTGGGAGCGTAGATAATACCTGATAGAATTCGTTTGGGCCTCAATAGTCTTCTTCTCGCCCGCTTTTTTCTCTTGGATTAGGTGTCAGTGTTCTCATGTGGAAGAGAGTCTCTGCCATCGACGTCGTCGTCCATGGAATCATCGGAATCGGAAGTTTCCTCTGACTCGCGTCCAGTCAGCGTGTTTCTCCGATCGCGCTTCTCTGTCTTTTCAAAGTCGGTGAGCTGCCTGCTGGACTTACGCTTGTTCTTCCGTGACTTTGGAGAAATTGCCAGCGGTCGATGTTGCCCCACAGCTGGTGTCTCCTGTTGCTGTTGTTGCGAATTCTGCTGCTGTTGTTGTTGTTCCTGTTGTTGTTGTTGCTGCTGTTATTGCGAATTCTGCTGCTGTTGTTGTTGTTCCTTTTGTTGTTGCTGCTGCTGTTGCTGTTGGTGCTGCTGCTGATCCTGCTGCTTCTGTTGTGGATGTTGCTGCTGCTGCTGCCTTTCCTGAACTGCCGCTTGGTTCTCCCACCTACGTTTCCGATTGGATGGGCAGTTGTTGGCGAGGTGCTCTGGCGATGCACAAATCATGCATGTCGGAGGCTGCCCAGGGTAGAACACGCGGAACTTGATTCCATCGACAGTAAGGAACGATGGAATGTTCTTGTTTGGCGCAAGGACCATTGTCACATTGACCCGCTCGGTGACCACCTTGTAGACCCCGTCGACTCGAAGCCTGGAAATCCCCTCGACTTTGCCGAACGGCTCCAGCTCCCTGCGGAGAACTTCGAGGTCCATTTCTTGCGGAACCCACTTGACCTTTACGCTTGTTCTTCTGGGAACTGCTAGTCTCCCATGGACAAGCACTGGATAGGTGTTTCCGTCTTGGTGTATGTAGTCAATTCTACCACCGAACTGATCCATGCGCGCCTTGAAGAAATCCTCCGTTTCAAACTTGACAATTATTTCTTTTCTGTACTCGTTTTGGTCGATTTTTTTTTCTTCAAATATCTTTATTAACATATGTCGCTTTTACATAATTATTACAGTTATCACACTTGGTTAAACGAAGGTAATTTAGTAAATATAATAAGGGGTAGCATTGACAGGGTTTAATTAATTGAGGCGATTTCATTGTCCGGGATTTTGAGCTTGCGTTGAAAATCATGGCTGCCCGAGTACCAGAGTTCGCCCCCAGGGACGCATCCTGGAACTTCGGAGAAATCGAAGAACGCGGTGTTTTTCCGGACGAACAATGGCATGGTTGGGTTTGAACACGGGATGATTAGGTGAGATATGAGGATTATACAGATGGGCTAATGGGATGATATATGATGATAAATGATGAAAACAAAGAGAGAGGGCTTGGGGTGGCTCGCGAAAATTAACAAAGGATAACAAAGTTAAGGAGGGAGAATCCGACATGCCAAAAAAGAAACAAAAATGTTTAAATAAATTAAAGGAGCTATTGAATGAAAGGAGCTATTGAATGAAATGAAAGAAAGGAAACGATGCACAAGTAGGGAAACAAAGAAAAATCACATAAACCAAGGGCGAAGTGAAAAAGGAGGGAAAAATGAGTTTGACAAACAAAACAGATAATGAGGTGAGTAATATGAAATAGTTGAGAATAAAAACGAAATTTACTTGTTGGATGATATATGAAAAATAGCTAATGAATTGATGATAGAATCCGAAATTTGGGAGCACAATTTGAACACGTCTGCACTGTACGAACTCTCGACATCCCCTCGACTTTGCCGAACGGCTCCAGCTCCCTGCGAAGTATGTCGAGTTCCATCTCCTGTGGGACCCAATTAATCCTGACGCTGGTACAGCCAGTCTCCCATGGATCAGAACCTGGTAAGTCGTCCCGTTAGGATGCCTGAAGGCGACGCTGCCACCGAACTGTTCCATTCGGGCGGCGAAGATAGCGTCAGACTCAAACTTGACTATGTCCTCTTTCCGGTATTCATGAAAGTCGATTGAGGCGATTTCATTGTCCGGGATGTCGAGATTGCGAAGGAAATCGTGGCTTCCTAAGAACCAGAATTCGCCCCCAGGGACGCCGCCTGGAACTTCGGAGAAATCGAATCGGTGTTTTTCCGGACGAACAATGGCATGATGGGGTTTGAATCCGGGATGATTTGGTGAGAAGGGTGGATTTAACAGATGAGCTAGTGAGTTGATACATTAAGATGGACAATACAAGACAATACAACTATACAAGAAAACAAATAGAGAGTTAATAAAATCGTCTCAAAAAGGAGGACAAAAAAACATACAAATGTACTCAAACTGGGCTAATGAGATGATGAATACAATTATGAAAAAGAAAAGAAAAACGAAATGGAAAAGTGAGGGGATGCGCGCGAAATGAACACCAGAAAAACAAAGAGTGAGATAACAAAGACGTCAAAAGGAAAAGGACAAAGCATTAAGAAAAAGATAGAAAAAGCCAAAGAAGAAAGTATATGATCATATCATATATGAAAGAAAGTATGAATATAAACAGTTAATAGGAAAAATTTTTGATGCAAAAGGGCGCGCAAAAAAGGTACAAAGAGACAAAAACACTTAATAAACAGAAGGGGACAAAGGAGGATTGAAATAAATAGAGAAAAGAAAATAACAAAAAGGGAAAAAGCTTAAGAAAACAAAAACTGGAAAAAGGATATGAATAGATGGAAATGAAAGCAAAAAGTATTTGTGGAATGACAGATGATTAATGATAAATGAATAGATTAAATAATCCGAAACTTGGGAGCAAAATAAGAACACGTCTGCACTGTACGAACTCTCGACAGACTCACCCATTCACTAACCCCACTATTCATTGTATATTTATAATCTTTGAAAAGAAAGAGACAAGATAGTTAATAAATAATTATATTATAAATATTAAATATTAATAATTACATCTACTTCTACATTGAAATTCCTATACCGAGAATCGAACCCGAGCCTGCTGGGTGAAAGCCAGCTATCCTAACCACTAGACCATATGGGATAATATACGTGGTAAGACAGTTTTCAATCTACCTAGCGAGGCTTTTTTGCAGATGGCGAAGTCGGGGTCACCGGGCTTCCCCATGCCGGGCTATTTGGGCACTCCAATTTGGTGCAGACTGTGCTACCGTCCCACCACCAACCAAGTAGCCAACATGGACAAGATCATTGTTGGCTCCATGGCAAAAGTTTGAGGTATTCAGGAGTCACTTGCTCCCATCTCTCTCCCATTAACTGGCCTCTGCTAGGGTTTAAAAAAGCCCCTTGGGGTCCTTGACGTTGGATGCCGCAAATTCCTAGCTCTCATTACCTTGGCACGTACAACTCAACTCCTCTCGAGCTCTGACGTTACAGTCAGATCTATCATCTAAAAGCATGTAGAGGTAACAATCCTTCTTGGTTTCAATAATTCTCCTCCACAGGAAGCTTCGCCATTTGCTTTTCTCAGAATAACAGAAACAGGAACAGAATAACAATATTAAATACATCTTCGTCAAGTTCTACTTGACTAAGCATTTTGCATGATCGTGTTACATACGGAATAAATATAATAAATTAAAACCATTCAGAGAAGATTAGAATGGCTTCTGTGCAAGGATAACACCCACAATTGTAAAGCTTTCACATGTCAAACGATTAATTCTAGGCAATACTTCAATCGAATTCACTTAAGTTTTTAATTAAAGCGTCATCCGTAATGTCAAGCATGCATTATTTATGTTCTTGTTTCTCTTTGGAATAAGAAAACACATTAGCTACATTTAAAACGTGTTCATTTTTCCAAAGTCATACACCTGGGGAAAATGTTTTTCATTTGCAAAAGAAACAACTAAACGAAATGCAAAGGGCTTGTAGAAGATTTATGTGGAAAATTCCCTAGAAAAGTTAATAGAGGAAATCGCGAGTGCAATTCTCACAGAAAGCAGGTTACATGACCTACTATATTAACCTTCAGCACTTGCAATTTTTTCCCAATTGTAATCTCTTTATTTAAACAGGACTCATTTACATCAAGTTGCTACACACTTAAATTTCATTTTGCCGGCTTGATTACGAAGCATTATATAAATTTATTTTCTGGCGGGATTGTTAGATTAAATTCGGGATACTCTTTGATTCCTCGTATTTTAATTTTGCTACTGTATTTGAAAATAAAATGAATTAAAATATTTTGAATTTTGCGCCATAACTTGCGGAACCAATCAAATTGATTGGACGGAAAATTGTTCATAGCTACACCCAGTTTAACCCTGACCTTTTGCAAAAGTGAGAACTATCGTGGAACGCGACTGTACATTATTATTATTATAATTACCAAAGAGCAAAATTATTTTTATGTTTCCGCCTGGGATCGAACCGGGTACCTTCAGTGTGTTAGACTGACGTGATAATTGCTACACCTTGGAACCGATTTGATAGTTATCGAAAGAACCCTGAAAATTCAGTTTCATTGTGTATATCCAGCCATAAAAACAGTTCCACGTCGACGAGGGTCACATGCGTGTCGCTAGACAATATATTGCAACCACCTTCATTGAAGCATAATTGGGGCAAATATTACGTCATCAACAGCAACTAATTAATCACATGGTATATATTTAGACCCGATAAATTGCTCTCGTAACACGAGACTCAATTAAAAGTATTGATGGTTTCATGAGCAGTCGTGGCCGAGTGGTTAAGGCGTCTGACTCGAAATCAGAATTAGTATTGAAGCGTAGGTTCGAATCCTACCGGCTGCGATTTCCCACATCATATATTAAGACAGGAGCAATCGCTCGAAGCTGCGCAGGATATACTTGGATTTTTAATTTTTAAGCAAAATTGCAAAATTCTTTATTATGCGACTCTGATCAAGCAGTTTCTAGGGGAATCCAGCGCAACAAGTTTCTTGAACTACTGGATGGAAGCTGCTTTGAGGAGAGTAACACCTGATCTTCAGGGCCTTATGTCTAGAGAAACCCATGCTTTTTTCTATGATACCGTGAAGGCAATCTTACATGTACTTCATACTAACCCTAAAGCCAATAGCAAACCAAAATTGGTTTTCAAACAGACCTTGGGATTTGGAGAGATAGGAAGCAATGACCTTTTGAATGGTTAAATTCCTCTCCAAACATAAAGGTAATGTATTTTGATTAATAAGCCCAGAAACCCCGAAGATGAACCAAAAACACCAACGATTTTTACCGACAACACTATATCTAATCCAAAAGGCTCCTTATCCTACCTATCCAGCCCTATAATTTCCCCACCTACAAGGGAGCATATTTTTTTCACCCTCCCCATTATTCTTTTAAACAGAAAAGGTTAAACAGGGTAACAAAAAAAAGGTTGAACATTGAAACTGACGACAACTGCTCTCACTGCAAGCAAGAATCGGAGGACATCCAAATCATATTCTTTTTTCCGGTGAGTCAACCAGCCGTTAAATGGATGCGAAGGAAAATTTCTGGAATTGCACCAGAAGCGGCATTTAATAATCACTGATTTTTCCTGTTTGCAACGAAAATTACAATTTTGGTTAAAAGAAAATTACAATTTCCTCCAATGGCGCATTATTTTTTATCAATACATAGTAGATCGTGGTGTCGATACACGGACCTCTGGGTTATGGGCCCAGGCTTCCGCTGCACCAATCTGCTAATTGTGAGTTGAGTCTGTGAACAAATAAATAACGTCAAAGAAGTACGTGGAATGATTGAAGTGAAATAGCAGTGTTTCTCACATTAATTATTAGCACCTGATTCTCTTTTAAGCGTTTCAGTTTCCTCGTCTTTCTTGTGTATGCGATATTCTTCAACTAGATGATTTGGTACCCACAATATAATATAAGCAGCTTTGAAGTAAGATTGCTTTATGTTTTCTCTGAAGCAGGTAATATGCTCCATGATTCTCGAAAGTGATCAAACTTTGCAGGTAGAGTCATCATAACTATTGCAACAAGTTGATTATCATCAATTATTGATCCCTGAAATTGTATTTGGCTGATCATGTTTTTAATTTTGGATATATGGGTTCATATTGTCCTTTTCAGTACATTTTTACTGATAGTAACGGCCATTTAGCAGAACACACATTCATTAGCATTTTGCTCATTTTTTTGTTTGAGTCTGGCACACATTTAATCTTACGTAGTACAACCCTTTAGTACTCGACGAACACCTATGCGGAAGACATTTTGTCCGCGTTCTATGTTTTTTTAAGATAATCCAGATGAGATTGTTTAAGCTAGTTTAGGTTCGAGAAAAACAAAGCCTGAAATGTTCGATCCTTCCCAATAACGTGGATTTACTTATTTGCTATGGATATTAACAACGATTCTTATTAATTGAGAGACACGAACCAATGTGGTCAAATAAAAAACTAAACTATATTCAGCTTGACTGACAATAACTGGTATTGAGGGGTTGGGTTTAAGTCGAGCTCCCGAAAACAAATTAGTAAACCATGCCACTGCTATCTCCTTTTAATTTAAAAATGTTTCTCTTCTTTTATTGAGCGCTTTGTATCGCTCATAAAATAAACTGAAAGGAATGTTTTTTTAAATCCCCTTTGAATAACGTTGTGTAGTAGTTATCAACTACGTCTCACACGCGGAAGGATTCTACGACGATTCGGCCCTAAGCCATTCGGCCTGTCACTTCCTGTACCCTTTCGCCTCTATTCAACCGGTCCCAGACCTTCAGCGACCGGTCAAATGGCTTGAGACTGTAACCACCTGTATCCCGTAGAAGGTACTTTGGACACGATGGACGTCCACACGAAAGATGCGGCCCAACGACTGCGTCGCACAACCTCTCTCTTTGCTTATAAAATCCCCTCGAAGTAAATTCGACTTAGAGCAGTAACGCGGAAAAACATGTAGGTATAAGGTGATTGTCTAAAACAATACCAGTTGTGTTCGAGTAGTACGTGTAATAACTTCAGCATGAATGCCTGGTTGCTCCCCGATTCACATCGGACCGCCGAGCGTTACAGTATAGACGCTATGAGATCCATGTAACTAATATCATCACATGAATATTGCTCCTTTGGTAGCATCAAAAAATTGCCGTTGTTGAAGATATTTCCCTCCAACGAGGCGGAATATTGGTTAACGTTGTCAATTATGAAACGTGCCAAAAAAAATAAGTATGAGCGAGAGCAGTACTTCTTCTGGACAATGTTGATTTTGTTTAAAACTTTATTTCGACATGACTCTTATACATACAGTAACTACAGATATCACAGTTAGTAAATTACATATAATGAGGGATAGCAGGGGCTGGGTTTAAGAACTCGAACAACGTATATCATATTTTGCCACTGCTACTTGTGAAAACATAACAAATAAATCATGTATGATGGTTTAAATGGATAAAAACAATTTAAATATAGCTGGGTTTTCTTGGGATGATGTTCGGTTTCCGTCAAAACTTTCCCGTTGATATTATCACTGGGTTCAAGTCGTGAACACCAGATGGCACTGATAAAATTGTTATTAGCCATATCACAGAAAATTGCTCATAGGATCTGAAAATTAAAACTGTAAAAACCGAGTAGAGATTTTCTTGGGTAATTTCTGGTGCAATTACATTAATTTTCCTTCGCTTCCATTTAACGGCTTGTTGATTAGCCACACAAAAGATGTGTGATGTATCTCCTCATGCGCTTGCTTGAAGTGTGTGCAGTTGTCGTTAGTGTGAATCTTCAACCTTTTCTTTCTTACCATGGTTAAATGGATATTGTGAAGGTTAAAAAAAGGTGCTCTCTGGTAGGTGGGGAAAGAATAGAGCTAGATAAGTAGGATAAAGAGTCTTTTGGATTAGGTATAATCTTAGCGTTAAAAATATTTGGGGTTTCCGGCTGACCTTTGGGTCTCTGGGCTTATGAATACAGTACAATAAAATTCTTTGGTAATCATGTTGGACTACTGTATATTTAGGTTGGTGTTAAGCACGTACAATATTTCGCTGACAGCATTACTAAATAAAACATGGGTTTCACGCGTCTGGAGTCCCACAAAATTCGGTTTATTATTTGTAAAGCTTTTCCTATCAAGAAACTTGTTCCGCTGGGTTCCTCATATAAACTACTTGATTAGAGTCGTAGAGAAGAGAGCTCTGCATTTGTGCTCCAGAATTACAAGACCGAGTTCCCCCTCTGTTAACTTTGGATACGACTGCTCAAGGGCGAGTCGCTCCAAGCGGTTTCTCCAAAACAATGTGCTGCATGCTTTTTGCATGTCATTTAGCTGTCTCTTTGGCAGAGGGAAAATCTTTGCCAGCTTGATGAATATAGACACAATTAACTTGTTAAAGAATTGTGCCTTTTGCAGAACAATTAGTCTTTTGAATTGGAAGCTCCTCAAAAATTTCGCTTAACCTTTATTTGTAGTTGAATAGCTATTGACTCTTTAACTGTGACAAAATATAACTGATTTGACCTATTGGTTAAGACTTTCGACAGTATCTTGTAATCAGAACAGAGCAGGCTAATTTGTCTCCAGTTCTTGATGCTTGTCTGATCACCACCCTTTGGAATGAGTGTTATCAGACAGGATTTTTAACTAACGGATAACCTACCACTTGCAATTATGCATTGGAAAAGTTCCGTTAAGTAAGAGCGGTGCGAAGGCCTTATTTTTTAACGGCACAATTTGTGCTGTGCCGACAAATCTCGAATTATTATTGGTGTAAAAGCTCTTACGGCGTTCAGTTTGAAAGTATTGACGAATCAAGAGCCTAGATTTTTCGGCACAGCACAAATTGTGCCGTCAAAAGATAAGACCCATGGTTTCGATCCATGGATCTCTCATGGCCCCAGCACGCTTCCGCTGCGCCACCATGTTTATGTTAAGTTATAGTTTTTAGTAATAATTTTTGTGACAATGTGAAAATTGTGCGGTTTGATAGATTCTAAAGTTGGGAAACTAACCCTTATCAACTGCTTGATTTTTTTGTGGGTCTATACATGTTTTGTAGGTTTATACATGATTCGGCGCGATACTTACAACACGGTGCATTCTAACAACTCGTCCGCACCTATCCAAAATGTTCCTTGAGGGGCAATGAATCCGAACTGCAATAAACGGCCAGCGTATGCCACTAAATGATATTAAGAATTTCTCAGAAAGATTATATTTTATGTTTATTTTTTATATTGTCGAAAAAGTATCTGGTATTCAGAAATGAAGTCCCTTATGAGGCAATGGAACCGTTTATAAGTTCCATATTTTTTTTAATGTATTTATAGTTCACAGACTTTGGTAAGATGTCACAGCTATCAATTAAAGGCCGTAATCGTGTTCTAAAATTGAATGCAGGTATGTTTATTATTTAGGTTGTTCGAAAACTGTTATTTTTAGAATTTTTCGGTACTACTACTACCTCATGACCGTCAGCCGATCCTTTCATCAAGCAACTGTTATTACAATACTCTTTGTTCCAAAAGGAACAGAAGGAAATCATTGCCTCAGTTGGTAAACGATTTTAACTTGAGCCGATCAATTGAAAAGGGTGAAAAACCTATTCGAAATGCTTTAAAATCTTGTTAACCAAAAAACTTGTTTCACTTTATTCCCCTATAAATTGCTTGGTCAGAGAAGCAGAAAAGATTTAGTTTTACACAGAAAAAATTTATCAGATAGTTCTGTTTCTTTCACCATTGTTCTTATGAAAGAACAAGGATTTAGAATATGTTATTTTATACACGGTAATTTTGTTTCCGTATTTGATGACTCTTTCATTTAGCGGCAGTTTGGGTGGTATTTACAGACATCGCTTGTTAAGCCGCCAAAAAACAAAGGGACCGACGAAAAAACCAAAATACTGCCCCGAAAAACATAAAATTCTAATAAAACGTTTTTTAGAATTAGTTTTAATATGATTTTGTAGAACAGATTACGGGCATTTCAGAAAAAATTACCCGAAATCTGTGCGCCCAAACCATACTGAGAAAATCCATGCGGGAGGAAGGTAATTTAACCTCAAAGATTAAAGGACATTACCCCCCACTGTACAGTTTATTTGTACTATTGAATAGCTGCCTAGACTCTGGCCGGTAAATTATGAAAAAAGTAGATACATTTTTTTAACATATTGAAACTTGATTACAACTAACCGTATATTTTAAAGATTCTTTTAAGACAAGTAAAATTCAGTTTATACGGTACAGGATTAGCCTTACGGCTAATGGAAAACGATGAGCGTATAGTTTCTTCTGGTGGGTGCTGTATGTTGACACAAATGCAAATGCTGTTTTCTCTCCTGTCTCCCCTCGTCTTACGTTTCTTTAAGTATACAATACAACTCCAATTGGTCCCCCATGGTAGGCAACCCTTACATTAATTTATTATTGTGGTTATTTCATATTTCCAATATCACTTTTACTGAAATTTATTAAATCTAAAATGGTTGATTGGTAACGATATTTAAATTTACGATTGATAGTCCCTATACCTACGCACGATGATGAGGATCCAACGCAACGGAGGTTTCCCTTCCGAGATTGTTTCCTTAAACTGTGTCATCTCCCCACTTACATAAAACTACCATATAAGCTCGCCATATAAGCCTTGACGTTTGAATAATTTTGATTCCCTCAGATTGGTGTGTAGGCAACCTAAGCAGAAGCAGAAGTCTTGTAATATATTGTGGTTTGAATATATACTTTGCGATAAATACAATTATTCATGATGTAATCTAATAGAGCAACCTTTGTGTGGTCGTGTGGCCTAATGGATAAGGCATCGGACTTCGGATCCGGGGATTGCAGGTTCGGTTCCTGCTACGATCATA
>Ga0208616_1000414_pt1 | contig 12017 bp, 22 predicted proteins | sample CryBogCBE16Oct07_FD_184575 | JGI IMG/M metagenome (GOLD analysis project Ga0208616, IMG submission 184575) | Freshwater microbial communities from Crystal Bog, Wisconsin, USA - CBE16Oct07 (SPAdes) (version 2) | ecosystem: Environmental > Aquatic > Freshwater > Lake | place: Crystal Bog... | reverse complement strand
AGAGAGGCCGACGCTCCTAACACCCTATGGCACACGTTCAACAGAGTACAGGAGAACATTATCAGAGGAGGATACCAGATGAACAACAGAACCGCTAGACCAATCACCAACCCTATACAAGACATGGTACTGAACCAAGGCCTATGGTCTCTAGCGGATCAGTACGCTACGGTCTAAACGGGCTCTAGCTTCCGAGCTAGCTGTTCGCAAGCGGTGCGTTAGCAATTAGTTAGCGCATCGCAAGCGCCCAGCAAAGCAAAGGTTGTCGGAGCTAGCAAGGGGCCAGGGGCCGGGGGCCCTGCTTGGTCAGTCCCCGAGGAATTCCCCGGTTTTAACACAGTCAAAAAAATATATCCAAATATACATTATGAAAACAGCAATGCAAGAATTAAGAAATGATATTCTAATTGAAATGCAACTAGGTATCATTGGTGAACATTCTGGTAATAGAGTATTACATTATATTGATAGTTTATATCTTTTAAAAGAAAAAGAGCAGATATGTAATGCTTATACCGATGGATTAGAAGGCCCATATATTGGAGCAGAACAATACTACAACCAAACCTATAACCAAAACAAATAAACTATGAAAAAGAAGCAATTTAAAGTAGGAGACACAGTAAAGATCGTTAGTCAGACGCAGATTTTGCACGCAGCAAACAAGATCGGAGACGTCGGAGTTATTGTTAAATTTGAATCAAATAACGAACACGCCAGAGTAAAGGTAGAAGGACGCAGCGATATAGGTAATTGGGCACACGTAAACGATTTGGAGTTGCAAGAGCCGTTTTACAAGTTCGCAGTTCAAGATATTGTGGTTATTAACGAAAAAGGGCACCAAGAGTACGGCGAAGGGTCGGGCAACCCCAAGGGAATTAATGGAGTTGTTACAGAGTTAATAGACGACGAAGGCTTTAAGTACAAAGTAAAGTTTTCAAATGGTACAGAGAATACTTACGAGGACGGTACCTTAGATTTGGTTGAGATTGCGCAGAAAAAAGATGCTACTCAAGAATTGACAGTCGACAAGCAGTTCGTGTTGGACGCCTACAGGGCAGCGTGCAGCGAGTGGAAGGACAAGTTAGAGAAGAAGTTTCCTAAATTGTTCGAGCAAGAAAAGACCTACCGTATCGGTGATCGCTTTGTTTTGGACGAGGACCTAATAGGCCTAGTAGGTGGAGATTACGTATTGGCCCAAGTGTTGCCAAGGGAAGTGTGTTTGATCAGCATAAAGAACGGTAACAGATTGAACAACCCTGTTACTGTATACAACCCACTACAAATTACCACTAGCGAGTACAGAAAGATCGCGTACAGAAAGGACGGAGAAATTTATCAGTTCAAAAAAATTTTAAAAATTAGTGTATGTTAGACCTACTGATCGATTTGATGGCCGGGTACAACGCCATAGGAAAGGCGCTGCCTAACAAGGCCGACGCTCTAAGACAAGTTAAAAACGCCGAGGAGACAATTCACGCAATTCAACTCAGACTACAAGCGATCAAAAAGCAGATCGAGTCCGAGGATCACTCGAACGTTCAATTACCCTAAACTACCCAAATAAATGAAAAATTTCGCAAAAGCTTTGGCCATAGCAGCAGTACTGCTAAATGTTTTGGCCGCAGGAATGTCGATCGTTCAAAAGCACTATTTCCAGGCCTTTAATAATTTGTGCGTGGCCGCAATGTTCACCCTAATATGGATAGTTGAAGTGCACGACATTCTAAAGGACGACCAAAACGATTAAAATATGCCCGAAGAACAACAACTAATAGAAACGATCCTACAGGACGCAGACAACTGGGGCCTTAGGTACGAAGTTATAACCGATGCCAAAAAGTACATCGAAGAGGGTTCGGTATCGGACCCTGTCGAGGCCTACGTCTGGGCGTACGAGGATTGGATAAAATAAAAATACAATACAATGACCTTAATATTAAAAACTTTGCTGACCCTGATACTCCTGTGCGCAATGGGAATAACCGTATTCACAACCATGAGCGCAACCACTTGGCGCCAAAGCTACAAGGACCGTTATATGTTCTACGCTGCGTTTTGTTTTGTGTGTTTGCTCGTGGAATTATTTGTGTTTTGCTGCATTGGTATATGGCACATGGATTGGTTGGTACACGCATAAATACCTGTTTGATACACTCGAATTTGTATATACGGGGCTTGGGCCCCACGTGGGAATTAAATTGTTATCTTTGGCTTTCATTCGTTACATTTATAAAAAAACAAACACTATGGCACAAATTTTGACCTATCACGTTTTACAAGCCGCAACTAGCGATGCATTGGCCGGAGCAGTTCAAGGTGCAATCCAAGCAGATTGGCAACCTTTCGGTTCTATCGCAGTTAACACGGATAAAACCGGTACTGTTTACTCTCAACCGATTGTACAGTATTTACCCGAAGCTCCTAAGCAATTAGTTGCACCGGCTGTGGTTTAGTAAATTAATTTGGTCGGTAATTCGTTTTACCGGCCATTTTTTTGTTTTAAAATTAAAGTTATGAAAAGAATCACAGAAGATCAGGCCAAATACAGGCTAAAAATAGACTTCGACGACACCAACGGACTAATTAGATCCGACGCTTATACGCTTACGCCTTCTGTAGAAGAAGGTTGGGAAGACGTTACTTACTACAGCGAAGCGGTTATAGATCCAACCGGTACCGTATTCAAACCTGAATGGGTATACGTTTTGGTCAACAAGGGCATGCCAGGAATTTGCAAGATAGGTATGACTACTACGTCGGTTTCCCAAAGAACAAAAGAGATTAACGCTGCAACCGGAGTAATTACACCATGGTTCTCTGTATACAAACACAAGTGCATAAATTCAAGGGAAATAGAACGCAGAGTCCACGAAAAATTGGACGCTCTTGGCTGTAGAGTCAATGGTAAACGAGAAGGCTTCGAATGTACCACGGAATTGGCAATTTCGGTTATAAAAGAGATCGCCAGCCACTTTGAACTATCTTAGTACTTAGTGCATATTTATAAGTACAAACGAATTACATGGCCCAAGGATCTTACGACATACAAAAATGGTTAATGCAGGAATACTCTAACGACAGCTTGGACTATTCTCCACAAGGATTGGCGAATCAGTGCATAGAATTCGTTGAAGATATGGAGAACAATATCGCAGAAATGGACATCGATCAAGAATTAAAAGGCGAATTGCACACCAATCTAGAATCATTAAGAAAAAAACTAAACGAGCTAGTTCAAGAACTCGGAAACTAATATCATATTTATAAACACTATGGCAAAAGAATTTAACGTAAAAGACTTTTTACAAAAAAACAAAGTAGGTCCTTACGGATTAATCAAAGAAAACTACACAGATTTGCGTCCAGTTGGCGCCGGTAACATATTCGGTGGCTACACTCAAGCTTTAAGAGAAGATTTGGAAGAGGACGATATCTACTTGGGTCCAAAAAAACCTGAACCTCATCAAATATACGCTCAAGACGACGAGTACGGAGACGAAGACAATGCTTGGATGGAAGACGTACACAACGAAATCGTAGGCGATTGGCAAGTTGATTACGACAACAGTCCTGGCGTTTTAATTTGGACTTGCTACAACGATAGTTCTTTCTACGCTGTTGCCACTCCAAAATGGGACAACCAACCCGGAACTCCTATCGAAATCGTTAAAGTAGAAGAGGACGGTTACATTGGCGACGACGTTCACATGTTGTACACAGAGAAACAAGACGAGTTCGTTTCTTTCGAAGAGTACGCTGAGACTATCGAACCAATTTTAGAAAAATACTTACAAGCTAAAAAGAGAGGCGAAGTAGACGAAGATATCAATAACGGTCCAGTTGGCAACGACAAATTGGAAGAGTTCGAAGAAGACGACGATGAAGACTTTATAGACGACGATAAATTAGATAGATTTTACGAAATGGGAGGAAGACAACTTACTAAAGCTGCAGATGCTCTTTTAGACGACGGATTTTCTAAAAGAGAAATAATTGACTACTTACAAAATTATATGTAATATGAAAGATTTAGAAGTAAAGCAATTTCAAAAAATAGCAGGAATTTTAAAAGAGGACGCTTTGGACACCTTAGACATCAATAACGGTCCAGTTGGCAACGACAAATTGGAAGAGTTCGAAGACGACGATTCAGAACACATGGACGGATTGCACGCCATATTGGATCAAGCTGCTTTTCAACGTTTTGTAAAAAGCGTAATGATTATCGCCGACGATTTATTACAGGACGGATTCGAACCAGAAGATATCGAAGACTTTTTGGTTAAAGAAATTCGCAGTATCATAGGCTAATAATGAAAGAATTCAACTTCACCAAATACATTAAGTCCAATCCTCTGTTAAAAGAGGACGCTTTGGACACCTTGGACATATCTAACGTGCGCAACGTAGACAATTCTATAGACTACAAAGGGGACAAGTTTTGGGAGTTGGGAGGCCAAAAGATATACAACGCTATCGGTGAACTTATAAAGAACGGTTATTCAACGGACGATATAGCAAGACAGTGTAGTAATTACACCAACGCTCAAACCAATATCAGATCCCAAGACAACGATTCTTACGAACAACAATCATAATGAAGGACAATTTCGATATCGTAAAACACGTAAGAGAGAATAACCACGAATTTTGGGGTAAAACTTTCAAGTACGATGACAAAGGCGGTAACACTTACGATAACGATTACGCCGAAAAGTATTTTATAAAAGAGGCAGACCCAGAATGGGACAGAGTAGATTACGATAAGGCAGATATAATGATCAGAGGTGAGTTTTGGGCTGAGGGTGGAGCAAGACTATATGATATTATCTCCAAAATGGTTGACGATGGCCAGAGAGACCGGGTGATTAAGGGCAAGACTTTAAAGGCGGCCAGAGCGATAGAGAAAAAAGTAAAAGATCCAAAGGCGGACGGTAACCTACAAGGGGGCATCGATGCTCTATTGGACATGTACATAAACAACGCAAAACAAAGACATCACAAATAAGATGGCAAAGATTAAACTAACAGACCTTATTAAAGAATCCGGTACCAACGTTAAGAGTTTGGGAGCTGGTAAAATGCAACACGCCAACACTCGCACTAACTTAGGCAGACACAGATCTAGCGATATCTTGGACAAACAATCTTCTAAAGAGCACGATAAAAATACCGTTAAAGGTCTTAAAGCTGCTAACTATTTACCTCCACACATGAGAGAAGAAGAGATGGACGAAGCGAAATATCAAGACGCTATAGTTCCTATCAAACAAACTATGCATGCTTTGGGTTATAAAGGCGAATACGATCCAACTATTATAGAAGGCTATATCTTTACTAAAGACTTAGGCGACGGAGTTATGGAAATAACTTTGACTAATTTATACGATGACGAAGAGAAATTTACTTTTGCGGCTTATTACCTTCCAAGAATTACTCAATCTAAATTCTTTGGTTTATTAAAGAAGAAGGTATTGGATTATAAAAACGGTAAACTTGTATCTGACGACGTTGAGCACGTAGATCTTGGTACCGGAATGTTTAGCTTAGACAAACCAGGCGTTGAGAACTTAATTAAGAGCATGGTTAGTAAAGTAGAAGCTAAAGCTAATACCAAAAGCACAGACGAAATGGAAGAAGGATCTGCTTTCGATTACGCTGCATTACAAGCCAAGAAGCACCACGAAAAATCTTTTACTGTGGGTGGAAAGAAATTTCCAGTGAAAGAAAGAGCGAGAATGGCACAATTAGCAGGCATTAAGAAGACCAAGTAAATAAAATTCTAGTTATGTACATATTAATAGTGGAAGAGAAGGACGAATTAGCTATTCCTTGCGAAGAAATAAAGCTAGTGGCATTTAGACCAACAATGAAAGCTCTTTGTTTCGAACAAGAAACTACATTCGAAGAGGCAAAAATAAAGTTAAAAGAGCTCGGTATTAAATACGAATTATTGTAAGGAGGGGCCCAGCCCCTCTTTCTATGTCACTAGGAACTTAAATTGTCTTATGTGGTATATTTGTGGTATATTTGATTATTAAATAAAAGTTATGAAATTACAAACGTCACCCTATTTTACAAGACAGGAGGAATACAGAGACGATCCATGGAAAATGCTAATGGTCTGTTTCATGCTAAATCAAACACATCACAGACAAGTAGACGAAGTTAGGGAACACTTCTTTAACAAATGCGGTACAGCAGAGCGTTTAATCGACTGTCCGGACGCTGAGGTTATAGAGATTATCAAACCTTTAGGATTCTACAACAAACGAGTAAAAGCTTGGAAACAGTTCGCTTACGAGTGGTTGGAGCTAGTACAAGAGTACGGCAATCCTATTTATATCCCAACTCACAGATTAATAGGTCTCAAAGGCGTAGGTAAATACGCTATAGACTCTTGGAGAATATTTCAGTGCAACGAATACGACGAAGTTGACCCTGACGATCACGTATTAAACTTCTACGTTGAGTGGGCAAGAGAAGAAAAGCAGAGAATCTTGCGAGAGCAAGGCGAACCAAAACCCATGACAGTTTATTATGCACACTACAAGGACACTAGAGAAGCCGAACCGAACTGGAACATGCTAAAGGACTACGTGTGCTGTGTTATGGCCAGAACTCAAGAAGAGGCCATAGAGAAAACTAAGAAGATAGCGCTTAAGCGAGAGGGTTCCAAACACATCAAAATTGCAGGTATCGGTCACGCTAAAGAAGAGTGGGTAGACGAAGACAAATGGTTGGACACAGATCCACAGTATTACATAGATCAAACAGATCTTATGTGGAGAAGAATGGAAACAAGACGAATGTTAGAAGCACAAAAATAAAGATATGAACAAAGAATTTATCCCTTATGAACAAGCATTAGAACTTAAAGAATTAGGTTTTGATGAACCTGTTTTAGCAAGATATTTTAATGATGGTAAAGGGTTTGTTTATTCAAATTCACCCACATTTAAAGATTCTACTATTGCTGCACCACTTTACCAACAAGCATTTAGATGGTTTAGAGAGAAGTATGATTTACATGTATACGTAGACAGTATGAGATTAACTACAGGAGAAACAGTGTATGATTATGTAATAATAATTACTGATGGTGAAGAGTCAGATGATGGTAAAAACTGGAGAACATATGAAGAAGCAGAACTTGCTTGTCTTAGAGAATTAATTAAAATAGCTAAACAAATATAAATGATTACAGCAAACCCAAAGTGGATTAAGACCACACCTTATTACGACGAATTTTTACGCTATTACCAAATGGCGAAAACACAACAAGAAGAGTGCAACTTAGGAATAATAAAACACGCAGACAGTTCTGTACCTGACGACTTAATGAAACACGTAGAACTATACGACGTAGTTGAAAGAAAGTACGCTGGGTTCTCACAGATCGTTAACGACGTATTTTACGGTTTTACAGAAGATCACCCTTACTGGAATAAAATGACTCAAGGTCACATGACAAAACAGAGAGAAACTGTTTCTAAAAATTGGACAGGTAAGCGCAACGTGTTCGGTTTAAAAGAGTGGATCTATTTGTTTTTGTTTCACAGATTAACAGGATCTGCTATTAACTATTCGATGAAGCCTTCAGGCTATCACAACACGCTCTTATTCGAGATGCATCAAGCTAACAATATACCTCAGTTGATAGACATCATAAAAGGGGCAAAGAAACCATTTTACACATCGGTAGGTTATCAGTTTCCAAGTTTCCCTAAACCTCAAGGCGATTACAAACGTGGAGGAGATTACTTTCTTTGCGAATTCGTTCCACAACTTGTAGAAGACGTAGCTAGATTTTTAGAGCAAGGAGGAAAGAAAGACCTAAGAGAGATAGGAGACTTTATGTTTAAGTGGAACGCCGACAGAGGACTTAGAGCTTTCAGATTCCAGTACGCAGCGTTTATAGCCGACATAGCAGATTGGTTCCCTGAGTTCGTTAATCGTGAAAGTCCATTCTATTACGGTACGAATGCAAAGGAGTGCGTTAGCTACTTGGCTACGAAGTCCATAAAAATGCCAGAGGAAGTATTTTTGGATTCGGTTATGATGAAGATATACGAGGACACTGGTAGTTTTCCTTACAACGCATAGGACGTAACGTGCGACTCAATTAGATGGATTGAGAACTACGTGAAACCGGGCGCTGACTACGATCACTTGGACTTCGATCACGTATGGAACAGCTGCAGTATTAAAGATCACCCATACGGTCGTCAAAAAGCAATGTTGGATCTTGGTCTTGTCCCAAGTTTTAACGGTATTACAGAACACCCTTCCGATGACAAGGTACTTAAATCACTTCTTATCACAGAAGAACAATACAAAGAAAGGGTACAACAACATTACAAAAAATAATGAAACAAACAACACAGCGAGATTTCAAAATAAAAGCAACCGGAAATATCGCAGAGAAGATAGTATACAACCACTTCTCAAAAAAACATCAAGTAGAAATTAACACAGACGAATTCGGTTATTGGGACATGAAAATCGACGGATCTACAGTACAAGTAAAAGCAATTACTCCGTTTATTAAATTAGATTGTTGGGCAATTAATGCAGGTAAAACAACGCAGAACATAAACAACATATTCAAGTGCGATAAATTCTACATTTTATCTTTACCTTCTAAAGTACCTCACGAATACGATGGTTACGTATTAGAAGTGGATCCTAAAGAGTGCATGACTAAAGTATTAGAAGGCTCTTTTAATCCCGATAAAAAACTTTCTTTAATTATTCCTAGAAATCCTGCTTATGTTAAAAAGATTTTTAAAATATCAAAAGAAGAAGAGAAAAACATTTTAGAACACGGAGTGTCAACATTCAGAAAAAAACGATAATATAAATGAAAGAGATTTTATTTCCAAACACATGCGAAGTAGAATTTAAAGGCAAAAAACCAAAGGACTCATGGATGAAAGAGTGGCCGTTAGAGCAACGCATCGAAAAGTTCTTTGAGTTCTGCCAAAAATTCGATCAACGACAAGATCCTCTATTAAAAGACGAGTATCAGATATTCTCTCATCGTTTACATTGGCACGAGCACCCTTATTGTTATTACATGAGGGACAACGTTACCGACAACGCGCTAAGAATGTTTTACACTCTAGTATTCAGTTTTAGCAACGAGCACTGGGGTACTTTTAAGGCTTTGACTAGTTCCAACGAAGGAGCATTGAACGATCACTTTAGGGTGAACAGAGTAACTCGTAACGATCTATTCCAAATTTATTATCCAAAGGGAACCGACGTTAAAAGCTGGTTACTACACGGACCAAAATTTGCAGGTCGCGATTTGGCCTATCTTTTACAGGACGTTGAAGACGGTAAACGTGGACCTTACACGATGATGGAGTTCGCCAAGAAACTAGAATCCTACTTTAAAGAGCACCAAGGATTCAGAAGTCCGTTGTACCCGTGCAAGAACACCGCAAGATACATCGCAATGAGTTATCCACACTTGGTAGATCCCGAGTCCATTCTATTCGGTGGAACTGGTCACTTCGATGGGTTGCATCAAATCTTTGGGGGTCAAAATCTAAACGGTAAAGTTAAGTACACTATTAACGAAACTGGAGCGTTCATTCCTGAGAACAAACAGGCAGAGCAATGGTTGTATCAGATGGATTTGTTAGTGAATCACCCGTTAAACCCCATGACGTCCCAGAAGTATTTAAACGTTGAAGACAAGACATGTTTCTTTTGGAAGCACATCGCGATCTCTCACGGTGAAAAGAAACCTACCAAAAACATTCCTTACACTTGGATCTTCCCTGACAATTTCAGTTTGGCAAAACAAGGTCAAGAGGAGTTCTTGGAGAATATACAGCACAGAAGTTTAATGTACTAATATTTATTAAAAACTTTTGTAATGGCAATTAAACTAGCCGACCTTTTAAATGAGAGCATTAGCGCTTACAATAAATTATCTAATTCGGATAAAGAATACTTGGGTCAACTTATGCACGACAAAAAATCTTATGACGATGATGGTGGACCAGGTGGAGATGGCTTAAAAAATGCATTTAAGTATTACTCTGAAAAATCTCCAAAAGTTTATAGAGGCATATATGAATACGAATATAAAAAATTAAAAAAATTAAAGGTAGGAGATAGTTTCGAAAGCCAATCGTATTTAAGTTTTTCGGAATCGCTAAAGGTGGCAGAAGAGTTTGCTGATTGGGATACAATTATTTCTGCTCAGAATCTTACAGGATTTTGTTATTGGAAATATATGGTTGCCAATATGAAAGAGCTTAAAAAAAAAGATCCAGAAGAATTTGATTATATAGATGGTCAGTACGCAATAGAGTCGGCTGAAGAAGAAAAGGAGTGGATATTTCCAACAAATATAAAGTTCAAAATTGTTTCACGCGTAAAATCAAGAGGATATACCATAATAGAAATAAAACAGATATAAAGTAAATAAGAAAGGGAGCTCATTTGGGCTCCTTTTTATTTTTCCTTAATATTATATCGTAAATTCTATTCCTCTTCGTCCTGGAGCTCGGGTGTGATTGGATTAACGTCCCTGCGGTAAAACTTCCCTAATACATTCTCATTATAAGAATCCACCTCTAATACTCTCAATGTCATTTGATAATAGGTCTCCCAATAGCTCATCTGTTTTTTGGTGGTGCAGACTCTTAATATCTCTCTTGTGAATACGTCCTTGCCGACCAATTTAATATCTTCGGTGACCAATTTACTAGAGCCATAGTAGTCCACCCAATTACTCTCTTTGATTTCCTTTCTTTTCTTTGGAATACGTCCTGGTTTGACCCACTCGGTTATTTCTTTCTTTGTGAGTTTCTTTGTTAGTACGTTTCTAAGGATCTTTTTACCGACGTAGAATTTGCCGTTTGTAGTGTTAGTGACTTTATAAACAAAGCCGACTGCGTTATCTGGGAATTCCACCAATTTAGTGTACTCTTTCCCTTCGTGTAACCAATTTCCCATAGACTAATTTATTATAAATATCTTATTGAGATACGTAACCGTATATCGTATCCTCTCCGTTTATATAATGCGCAGAAACTCTAGAATATCCGTCTACAACTTCTCCGTTAAAAACTACTATCGGATTGTCCAATTCTTCCCAACTTGGTTCGTATTCGTTTTCTGCATCGTCTCCGTATCTTTCTTCTCCTGACTTTACATAATCCCTAAGATCTCTGTCTTTTTTTAATAGCTGACTAACTGAAAGCTTTTTCTTAACAAAATTCTTATTGGACTGTTTTATTAATTTAATAAAATAATTCGGTATGTTAGATTCGTGAGGCGTAATTCTTTCTATATAATCTCCAATTTCCTCTGCGGACATTATCTCTTTTGACTCTAATAATATGTTAAATAACTTTATCATGTGTTAACTGTCCCAACGAATTACAAACGTCATGTCTGTGTGTGAAGGAATAGGGTAAGGAGTAGCCAATTTACCTACGACCAATAATTCGTCTTGATCGTTGTACAATCCTACCGTAGTTGCGTAAGGCATAAAGCTAGATCCTGTTACGGCATCTATCATTTTTCCCGATGCTCTGTAATAATATTTTCCTGTTTGTCCTTGTGCAGTAAAGAAAGGTCCAATTCCAGATCCACTTATGTAAGATCCAGTTGCAAAGCTTGCGCTATTGAACATTGTAGGATTCAGGGAGTAATTAAAGTCGTTTTCGTTTACATGACATCTTACTTCATTTTGGTAGATGACGCTTTCGCCTGCTACTGTAAGACTAAATGGTACGTAAGATATTGCCATGGTTATAAATATCAGTTTTCTCGCCTTTCTTCAGGCTTATAATGAGCTATTCTATTGTGATTTATCGGGCTAGCCAATAATACTGCAGGTTTTAAATTACCCTTCTTGGTCTCTTGGAACATATAACTCATCCAAGTCTGTTCGTATGGTCTTGCCCATGTGGTGTCTAAGAACATTTTTTGGTTGCCTTTCTTTCCGCATATTGTAGGCCAATTGCAATAATAGACGTCTCCTGTTA
>Ga0208616_1000413_pt1 | contig 12027 bp, 8 predicted proteins | sample CryBogCBE16Oct07_FD_184575 | JGI IMG/M metagenome (GOLD analysis project Ga0208616, IMG submission 184575) | Freshwater microbial communities from Crystal Bog, Wisconsin, USA - CBE16Oct07 (SPAdes) (version 2) | ecosystem: Environmental > Aquatic > Freshwater > Lake | place: Crystal Bog... | reverse complement strand
GTACTTCCTTGTTGTTTAACATATCTCGGTTTCTTTTGGGTTCTAAATTCCCTCCAATATTCATAGATAGTATTTTTAGTCATACTTCTATGTAATATTTTAACTCTTTTTTTATTACAAAAAAGAACTATAAAATATTTTCCATTTTTCATAGGAACTTAGATATTAAAGAATAAAGACCATAAATTCCAAGTACCGACCAAATTATTGTAAATATTACTACACCCTTACTTACAAATTCACCGGATTTTATAATTTCTTCTTTTAAATCTTTCTTTTTACAACTTGAACATGCCATAATAGAATATATACTTTTAATTTCTCTTTTTCAATTATTTTTCTTATATTTTTACTATAACCAAAAATTATAATGATATCATACATCGGAGGAAAAGCACGTATCGGAAAATGGATTGTCCCATTTATCCCTAATGACATTGAAACATATGTGGAAGGATTTTCAGGAATGTTCTGGGTTTTTTTTAAAATGGATTTGGAATTATATCCTAATTTAAAAACTGTTGTTTATAATGACTATAATAGATTAAATGCTAATTTAATGAAGTGGACTAAACAATATGATGTATTGTGGGAAGCTTTATCAAAATATCCTTGTCAACAGGTAGGTGTAGAAAATACCCCACCTGAATATGAACAAATGTTTAATCAATATCAAAAAGAAGTTTTTGACGATAAATTAATTATTACCGATGAAAACAGTTTAGAAATTGCTTGTAAGTATGTTTATGTATTAACACAAGTGTTCTCAGGTTCTAAACCTGAAACATCTTCTTACACAGACTATAAGGGAAAATATCGTTGTAAGGTTTTTATCTTTATGGATAAATTAAAAGACCCAAAATATAGAGAACATATTGATAAAATTACATTTGTAGAAAATATGGATTTCCAAGAGGTGGTTGAAAAATATGATTCACCAACAACTTATTTCTATATGGATCCACCATATTGGAAAACTGAAAATTATTACTCAAATCATATCTTTACAAAAGAAACTCATCAGAGATTGGCCACATGTCTACAAAACATTAAAGGTAAATTTGGTCTTTCATATTATGAATTTCCACAACTATCTGAGTGGTTTCCAAGGGATAATTATAATTGGCAAGAAAAGGATTTTAAAAAGGCTGCTGCAGCCAAAAAAGATGGTACACAAAATACAGGTAGGGAAGTTTTAATTATAAATTATCAAGCACCTGAAGTTTTAGAAAAACCAAAAAAAGTAAGAATTAAAAAATAATATTTATTTAAAAATTATAATATGGAACAATTCTGGTATGTGGTAAAAGTTTTACCCGGTAAAGAAAGAAGTTTAACTGAACAATTTAATAAAGAAATTGAATTAGGTAGAATAAAAAATATTAATAGATTTGTCTGTCCTACAGAAAAAGAATTTGTTGCTCTTAAAAATAAAAAAGTTTTAAGAGAAAAAGTTTTATATAGTGGATATCTTTATTTTGAGTCTGTTAAAAATTTAGAAGAAGACCAACTTAAGGAAATATCATTAATCCCAAATATCATGGGTATGATGGGTGACAGAATGCCGGTTAAATTAAGAGAAAGTGATATTAGAAGAATCATAAAAGACGAATTATTAGAACAACATATTGACTCTAAAAAAATAAAATTCATATCAGGTGAAGTTGTTAAAGTAATTGAAGGTCCATTCGCGTCTTTTGAAGGTACAATTAAAGAACTTAAAGGTGAAAAAATTGACGTTGAAATAAAAATATTTGGAAGAAATACTCCAGTTACATTAACTTTGGAGCAAATTGAAAAAATATAATGGAATTATCCCCTGAAACATTAATATATATTCAGTCAGTAAGAGATTATTTTAAAAAGAACCAACAAGCAAGTGATTACTTTTTAACTGATAATAATGAAGAATTATTCTTTCAACATCTAACTGAAATTGCTGAAAAAAATTATAAGTCTTTTAACAATCCTACATTAAACAGAGACCAATTTGAGTTATTAAGAAAAACTACTTTAGCTTTATCTATAGTAGATAAACCAAAAAAAGTGGAGGATATGGACCCCGAAGAATTTTCCAATGGAATATTCATCGAATTAATACCAAATTTTGGTTTAATTTGTTTAAATTAATTTTGGTTTACAATTAAATTTTATTATCTTTGTCTTATGAGTAAAGAAAGAAATATACCCAACGCGTACCCAATTTATGATACTGTTTATGGTACTGAAATACCATCTGAACAATATTTTGTTATTAAGTTTGATACATTACCATCTAAGTTTGTTAATAATATATCATATGACCCATCAGTCTTAGATTATTTAAAAACTAATGGTTTTGAATTAATTCAACATATTGTAACAACAAATAGAAGATACGAACAATCTAATCAATATTTGGCAATCAACGAACCGGCTAAAATTATTATTAGAATTTATGCCAATAATGACAAAAAGAATAATCTTCTACAATTAGATTTCATGTATGATTATAAAGTTGGAACAATTGAAGAACAAATTGATTTTACAAAATTGAAAGAGTTTGAAAGAAGAAAAAAGAAGGCAAATATTCAATTAGTTAAAAGTGATATGGGTCATTTAGATACTGAAGATTATGATTTATATTCACCACCAATGGATTTGGATTTGAATTATGGTTCTGAGTTTGTTAAAATACACAATACGATTATTGATAGATTAAATAAACCACATGATAAGGGAATTATTCTTTTACATGGTGACCCTGGTACAGGTAAGACTTCTTATATTAAACATTTAACAAGTTTAATTATCGATAAGGACATTTTATTTATCCCACCATCAATGGCGGAAATGTTATCTGAACCAACTATTATTCCATTTTTAATGGACCATAAAAATAGTATTTTAATTATTGAAGATGCTGAACGTGTAATTGGTGATAGAGAAGGTAATGGTTCACCGGCGGGAGTGTCGAATATTCTTAATTTAACTGATGGTATTTTAGGTGATTGTTTGAATATTCAAGTTGTTGCAACTTTCAATATGAAAAGAGAAAAAATTGACAAAGCGTTACTTCGTAAAGGAAGATTAATTGCAGAACACAAATTTGAAAAATTATCAATTGAGGATACTAATAGATTATTATTAAGTTTAGGTAAAGAACAAACATCTGACGAAGGTATGTGTTTGGCGGATATTTATAACATTGATGTTGAGACAATTAAATCAACAAATAAGACAAGTAAAATTGGTTTTTAATAATGGCAAATAAAATAATTGTTTTTAGTTTAAATGGATGTATTCATTGTGTTGAATTAAAAAAAGAATTAAATAAACAGAATATACCTTTTATAGATTTAGAAATTGAATCGAATAAAAGTATATGGGATGCCGTTGTTCAACAAACAGGACATAATTCACTTCCAACAGTGTTTATAGGACTTAATGGGGAAGATGAGGGACCTGTATTCGTACCTGAAAGGGACTATGAAAGTAGGGAAGATTTAATAGAAAAAATCAAAAATTATTTATAAGAACTAAGGGAACAAAAAAATGTTCCCTTTTTTTATACAATCTTATTAAATAAAGTATTTATGTAAAAGACTTTACTTTTACATGGCACTACAAACTATAAATTGGACCCAGATTGATACAGCAAATGTTCCGGCAGGAGCGACGGTTGATTTAGGTTCAAATGCAACTCCTCTCGATGCTGTATATGCAAATAATATATACCTTTCTGGAACATCATTAACAGATTTATTATCAGGTACTGGTGGTAGTGGAGGTAGTGGTTCTGCTGGTTCTTCGGGAACATCGGGTACTTCGGGTGTACACGGTACTAATGGTACATCAGGTACATCGGGACAAGCGGGTACATCGGGTACATCAGGAAGAGACGGTACTAATGGTACTTCAGGTAGAGATGGTACAAATGGTACTTCAGGTTCAAGTGGTTCTTCAGGATCTTCAGGATCTTCAGGAACTTCAGGAAGAAGTGGCACTTCAGGTACATCAGGTATAAATGGTCTTGCAGGTACTAATGGTACTTCAGGTACATCGGGCGTAAATGGTACTTCAGGTACTTCAGGTAGAGATGGTACAAATGGTACTTCAGGTAGAGATGGAACTAATGGTTCATCAGGAACAAGTGGTACTTCAGGTACTGCGGGTACATCTGGAACGGCAGGTACTTCAGGTACATCAGGTATAAATGGTGCTAATGGTTCTGCAGGTACTTCAGGTACGTCAGGTGTAAATGGTACTTCAGGTTCTTCAGGTCGTTCAGGATCAAATGGTACTTCAGGTACTTCAGGTGTTTCAGGAACAAGTGGTTCATCAGGTTCAAGTGGTACAACAGGTACATCAGGAACTTCAGGTACATCAGGTATAAATGGTATAAATGGTACTGCAGGTACATCAGGTACTTCAGGAAATTCGGGTTCTTCAGGAACTTCAGGTCGTTCAGGTACATCAGGTACATCGGGTAGTGCAGGTACATCGGGAACAGACGGTACATCAGGTACATCAGGTTTCAGTGGTTCTGCGGGTACATCGGGTACATCAGGTATCCACGGTACATCAGGTACATCGGGTACAAATGGTGACCGATATGCTACAACATCAACTTCGTCAATCAATATTTCAAGTTTAACAACTGGCTCATCATTTAATATAACTGTTGAAAGTTATTTAGGATATTCAATAGCTCAAGGAGTTTTAGTTGCAAATAGTGGTTCAAATTACATTTTAGGTACAGTAAACTCATACAATCAATCTACAGGTGTAATGAATGTTACAGTTGTGGGTATTGTAGGTAGTGGTTCATATACATCATGGTCAGTAAACTTATCAGGAGCATCAGGAGGTAATGGTTCTTCAGGTTCAAGTGGTTCATCAGGTAGTTCAGGTTCTTCAGGACAAAATGGTTCTAATGGTTCATCAGGAACATCAGGATTGAACGGAACTAATGGTTCCTCAGGTTCAAGTGGTTCATCAGGTTCTAATGGTTCCTCAGGTTCAAGTGGATCAAATGGTTCCTCAGGTTCAAGTGGTTCATCAGGTTCTTCAGGACAAGCAGGTACAAGTGGAACATCAGGTACTTCAGGTCAAAACGGTACATCGGGTACTTCAGGTTCTTCAGGAATGTCATCTTTGACTTCCATCACACAATCAGGAGGTTCAACATATACATCAATAACAGGAATCACATTTAGTGGTGCGACTGTAACAAATACAGGAACTGGAGCGGTTTTAGTTTCTATAACAGGTGGTAGTGGATCCACAGGAACTGCAGGTTCTTCAGGTTCAAGTGGTTCATCAGGTAGTTCAGGAACGGATGGTACATCAGGTACTTCAGGTTCTTCAGGACAAAATGGTACAAGTGGTACTTCAGGTTCTTCAGGACAAAATGGTACATCTGGCACAAGTGGTTCAAATGGTTCTTCAGGTTCATCGGGAACGGACGGTACATCTGGAACTTCAGGTATTAGTGGAACATCAGGTACTTCAGGTTCTTCAGGACAAAATGGTACATCAGGTACTTCAGGTTCTTCAGGACAAAATGGTACATCAGGTACTTCAGGTTCTTCAGGACAAAATGGTACATCAGGTACTTCAGGTTCTTCAGGTTCTTCAGGACAATCAGGTACGAGTGGTACGAGTGGTTCACATGGTTCAAGTGGTTCATCGGGTACTTCAGGTAGTTCAGGTCAATCAGGTACTTCAGGTACTTCAGGTAGTTCAGGACAAGCGGGTACATCAGGTACCTCAGGTAGTTCGGGTCAATCCGGTACAAGTGGTACATCAGGTACATCGGCAGCTTCAGGTGTATATGTTTTAAAGTTAACATATTCTGCTGGAAGTTTGGATTCAAATCCATTTGCTGCGGCAACTGATCCATTAGGTAATACAATAACATCCGGTACAGGTGGATGGACATTTACAAAGATTAGTGCGAACGAAATTTCCATAACACATCCTTTAGGTGTATGGTGTATTAATTTTATGACACATTCTCAACTTTCTGATGGTACATTTTTAAGTAGAAATATGGGTGGAACTAATACTGGACAATCTGTTTGTGTACAAAATACTGCAAAAACAACAATGACATTTAAAGCTTTAGGTACAACTTATACAGGTATTTATGGAACTGGTGCTGCGGTACAATATATAACATGGCAATTACCAACAAATAACATTTACATATAAGACATGGCAAGATTAGAAACGTTACCAGTAACGATAATTGGTAGTATAAAACCGGGAAGTGTATCAATTAATTCACATTACAACAATGTTGATAGTATATATAATGGATATGGTTATACATTTAGTTGTACCTTAGAAATTATACCAACGGTAACTTCTGATGATAGAATTACTCCAAATCAATATACATATGATGCTTATTTTATAAAAGAAGGAATGTGGTTTGGTCAAAGTAATGGTTCTTCTTATAAAATTATAAGTGTATCATCTCCAACAAGTGCCACCGAAATTGATGTTGTATTAAAGGACGTAGGATTATATAATATTTTATCTGATAATTCACTTAGTGGTTTTAATACACCTGTGGAAGGTAATAACGGTTTATTATTTCATTTGTCAGATAAAGGTGATCCAATATTAAGTGGATTACAGTTATTACAACCTTATTTACCGGATATAAATTATTTTGTTAATGATATGTATGCTAAATTTCAATATAGAAATTTAACAACAACATATTATAATAATGATGATACTAATTTAGTTTATGGTACAGGTTATAGTGTTAATCAATTAGTATTTTTAGATTCAACAGGAACATTTCAATTAGTAGATGTTACAAATTCAACTCAAGTTGAAAAATCTTTTGGTATTATTACAAGTGTAAATGAACCTGAAGATGGAGATATAACAGTTAAACCTTTTGGTGAAATCAAAGGAGGATTAACATTAACGGGATTTTCAATAGGAGATATATTATATTATGATGAGACGGCAACTGATACATCATTTCTTACAAATACAAAACCAGCAAACCCTTATCCACTTTATATTAAAATAAACGATACAGTTGGTTCGTTTATTGGTGGACAATCTAATGGTGGAAGTGGAGGTTCAGGTTCAAATGGAACATCGGGAACATCGGGTACAGATGGTCAATCGGGCTCAAATGGTTCTTCAGGTTCGTCTGGTACAAGTGGGTCTAGTGGTGTGAACGGTCAATCGGGTTCTAGTGGTTCTTCAGGTACTTCAGGAACAAATGGTGCTGATGGTACTTCAGGTACTTCAGGTATTTCGGGAGTTGATGGTTCTTCAGGTACTTCAGGTACAGATGGACAATCAGGTTCTTCAGGTACTTCAGGTACAGATGGACAATCAGGTTCAAGTGGTTCTTCAGGTTCATCAGGAACATCGGGTTTAAGTGGTGATAGATATTCATCAACATCTTCAAACACAATTACTATAAGTAATACTGTAGGTACATCAATAAACTTTACAGGTGGAGTTGGTTTAGCTTATACAACGGCTCAAGATATTGTTTTAGCTGCAGATACCTATAATTACATGATACTTCATATAGTATCATATGACCCAATCACGGGAGCTTTCCAAACAACATTATCAGAAGGATTTGGTGAAAATTCATATAGTTCATGGACAATAAATCTTGATGGTGCCGTAGGTTTTAACGGAACATCAGGTACATCAGGTACTTCAGGTATTGATGGTACATCGGGTACTTCAGGTATTGATGGTACTTCAGGTACTTCGGGAATTGATGGTACTTCAGGTTCTAGTGGTTCATCAGGAACAAGTGGAACATCAGGTTCTAACGGTTCCTCAGGTAGTTCAGGAACAAGTGGTACTTCAGGTTCTAATGGTTCGGATGGTACATCAGGTACTTCAGGAACAAATGGTGCTGACGGTACTTCAGGTACTTCGGGAATTGATGGTACTTCAGGTTCAAGTGGTTCTTCAGGTATATCGGGTTTAGATGGTGTGGCAGGTACTTCAGGTACATCAGGTTCTTCAGGAACATCAGGTATAAATGGTACATCAGGAACAAGTGGAACATCAGGTTCTAATGGTTCTTCAGGTAGTTCAGGTTCAAATGGTACTTCAGGCACATCAGGTTCTAACGGTACTTCAGGAACAAGTGGTTCAGATGGTACATCGGGTACATCGGGTATTGACGGTACAAATGGTATAGATGGTACAAGTGGAACATCAGGTTCTAGTGGTTCATCGGGAACTTCAGGTATTGATGGTACATCAGGTACTTCAGGTATTGATGGAACTTCAGGTACTTCAGGTATTGATGGAACTAATGGTATAGATGGTACAAGTGGTACATCAGGTATTGATGGAACTAACGGTATAGATGGTACAAGTGGCACATCAGGTACTTCAGGTATTGATGGTACAAATGGTATAGACGGTACAAGTGGTACATCAGGTACTTCAGGTATTGATGGAACTTCAGGTACTTCAGGTATTGATGGAACTAATGGTATAGACGGCACAAGTGGTACATCAGGTATTGATGGTACGTCAGGTACTTCAGGTGTGGATGGTTTATCAGGAACATCAGGTTCTGATGGTACTTCAGGTACATCAGGAACAAATGGTGTTGATGGTACTTCAGGAACATCAGGTACAAACGGTGCTGATGGTACAAGTGGAACGTCTGGTATTGATGGTACATCGGGCACGAATGGTTCTAACGGTACTTCAGGAACAAGTGGAATGGATGGTACTTCAGGTTCATCAGGTACATCAGGAACTTCAGGTACAAGTGCACAATTTAAAGGAAATTCAACAGATACTATTGATTTATCATCTTTAGTAATTAGTACTAATATAACATTAACGACATCATCAGAATTAGATTATTCTATGGCACAACATTTAATTGTTGTGTTCTCAAATGCCGAGCATTTCCATGGAGATGTTGTTTCATATGATATAAACACAGGAAGTTTAACATTATTGATTACCGATATTAGTGGTAGTGGAACTCATAGTACTTGGACAACAAATGTCGACGGTGCTGCGGGTGGTAATGGAACTTCAGGTACAAGTGGTTCATCAGGTGTTTCAGGTACATCAGGTACATCAGGAATAAATGGAACTTCAGGAACAAGTGGTTCATCAGGTATATCAGGAACAGACGGTACTTCAGGAACTTCAGGTATATCGGGAACTGACGGAACCTCAGGTTCAAGTGGTTCTTCAGGAACATCAGGAACATCAGGTTCAAGCGGTACATCAGGAACTGCCGGTTCATCAGGTACATCAGGTTCATCAGGAACGGCAGGTACTTCAGGTAGTTCAGGAACAAGTGGAACATCAGGTTCTACCGGTACATCGGGTACATCAGGAACGGACGGTACTTCAGGTATCTCAGGTGTAGATGGTTCTTCAGGTACTTCGGGTATTTCAGGTACATCAGGAACTTCAGGTTCTTCAGGTTCATCAGGTACTTCAGGTATAGATGGTACTTCAGGTAGTTCAGGTACTTCAGGTCAAAGAGGTACAAAATGGTTTCAAGGTCCAAGCAATCCTTTGGGGACTATTTCGGGTCTTGCCGACGGAGACTTTTATTTACAAACTACGGACAATACCATTTGGGAATATGTTGCGAATACAAATACTTGGTATGACATATCAACTATTGCTGGTTCTAATGGTACTTCAGGTACTTCAGGAACGAATGGTTCTAATGGTAGTTCAGGTAGTTCTGGTACTTCAGGTCAAGATGGTACATCAGGTACTGACGGTACATCAGGTACTTCAGGTGTTGATGGTATTTCAGGTACTTCGGGTAGTGATGGTACTTCAGGTACATCAGGTTCCGCGGGTACTTCAGGAACAAGCGGTACATCAGGTCAAGATGGTACATCAGGTACATCAGGAAATGGATTTACCCCTCAAGGTGAATGGAATTCAACAACTACTTATAATGTCAATGATGTTGTAAGTTATCAAGGTAGTTCATATGTCGCAAATACAATCAATATAAACCATATTCCTGTAAGTGATGGTAATTGGTACTTGATGGTTTCAGGTAGAACAGGTTCTGATGGTACAAGTGGAACGAGTGGTACAAATGGTTCTTCAGGTTCTTCAGGTATTTCAGGATTAGATGGAACAAATGGTACGGACGGTACTTCAGGAACAAGTGGTTCAGATGGTACATCAGGTACATCAGGTATCGATGGAACTTCAGGAACAAGTGGTAGTAACGGTACATCAGGAACTTCAGGTGATTCAATATTCATTTCAGGTTCAGGGTTTTATTACACAACAAATAATCTTGAAGTTACAGGTTCATTAAAAGTAAAAGGAACTATAACTGCCGATGAATATGATGTTACATACATTTCATCTTCAGTACTATATAGTTCAGGTTCAACCAAATTTGGAGACACTCAAGATGATGTTCATTCATTTACGGGTTCAATCCAAACAACTGGTTCTGTAACCATAAACGGAGATTTAATTGTTAACGGTACTTCAATATTAAAAGCAACTGACCCAACAAGAGATACTTTGATTGTTTCAGGAGCAGTAAACATAGTAAAAAATCAAATTGCTGCGACTGAATATTCAGCATCATTAGCATTTGAGAATACTGTTTTAATATTACAACAATTGAATAATACTATAATGGATTTAGGTGGATTTTAATAACATATAAGTAAAACAAATATATAGAATAAAATCGGTTTAATAGTACTATAAAACTATTTATAAAAAAAGTAAAAGCATACATGGCACAAATCATAAAACACAGAAGGGGTAGGATACAGAATATCCCAAATATTACCGCAAATAGTGGTGAAATTGTAATCGCTTCAGGTTCGGTAGGTGACTTAGCGGGTCCCTTTATATTCATGGGTTCTCCTGATCCATTAGATGATGGATTACAAGGTCGTTTTAGAACTATTAATAAAATATTTTCAGGTGTTAATGCTCCAACATTAACAAGTGCTACATGGGGTACATCATTAAATGGTACACCATTTTATGCTTCATCCGATAAGTCATTATATATTTTGAATGATGATAATACGGGAAATACAAAATTAAATTTAACAGGTAACCTTGAAAATCAAACAATCAGTGGTTTAACCGTTAATGCTTTAAGTGGTGATACAATTCATATTACTACTGACATATATGTAAATGGAATTTCATATACGGCACAAACTTCAGGTTCTTCAGGAACAAGTGGTTCAAGTGGTAGTGATGGTACTTCAGGAACATCAGGTTCTTCAGGAACAGATGGTTCATCAGGTTCTAGTGGTTCTGACGGTACTTCAGGTTCAAGTGGATCTGACGGTAGTTCAGGTTCTTCAGGAAGTGATGGTTCATCAGGTACTTCGGGTAGTTCAGGTTCTGATGGTTCTTCAGGTTCTAGCGGTTCTGATGGTTCATCAGGAACTTCAGGTAGTTCAGGAACTGATGGTTCTTCAGGTTCTTCAGGAAGTGATGGTTCATCAGGTACTTCGGGTAGTTCAGGTTCTGATGGTAGTTCGGGTAGTTCAGGAACAGACGGTTCATCAGGAACTTCAGGTAGTTCAGGTTCTGATGGTAGTTCAGGTAGTTCAGGTTCTGATGGTTCTTCAGGTACTTCAGGGGTGGACGGTATTTCAGGAACATCAGGTAGTGATGGTACTTCAGGTTCTTCAGGTTCTGATGGTTCATCAGGAACTTCAGGTAGTTCAGGTTCTGACGGTACTTCAGGTACATCGGGTTCTTCAGGTGATGGTTTCACTTTAAGAGGAACATTCAATTATGGTATATTCTACGCAAGATTCAACGTTGTTGATTATTTAGGTAGTTCATATGTGGCAAATGCTGATAATCAAAATGAACAACCAGGAACAGGACCTTCATGGGATTTATTATCTCAAGCAGGTTCAAATGGTACATCAGGTTCTTCAGGTTCTGATGGTTCATCAGGAACTTCAGGTAGTTCAGGTTCTGACGGTACTTCAGGTAGTTCAGGAACAGATGGTAGTTCAGGAACATCAGGTTCTTCAGGTT
>Ga0208616_1000410_pt1 | contig 12210 bp, 8 predicted proteins | sample CryBogCBE16Oct07_FD_184575 | JGI IMG/M metagenome (GOLD analysis project Ga0208616, IMG submission 184575) | Freshwater microbial communities from Crystal Bog, Wisconsin, USA - CBE16Oct07 (SPAdes) (version 2) | ecosystem: Environmental > Aquatic > Freshwater > Lake | place: Crystal Bog... | reverse complement strand
TTTATCGGCGATTAACCCTAGAGGTTGACAGAAGTCTAAAAGAGCAGTATAATACACACACTAACACAGCAAAGGAGCTAATATGGAACTCACCGCAACCCAAGTCCAAGCAATCGTTCAAGACGCTATGACCACAGCCCGTGAAGCTGCCCAGCGAGCCCTAGCCCAGCATGGTGATCGTGACGCTTGTGGCTTTGCTTGGGTCAACATCTGGGAACACAATGGCAAGAAGATCCGCGCCAACTCCAAGTTGGGCAAGGCCCTGATCGCCGCAGGTGTTCGCAAAGACTACACGGGCGCCTATTGCCTGTGGAACCCCAGCAAGTTGGGCGTCCAATCAGTGGGCATCTTAGAAGCCGGCGCCTATGCCGCCGCAGAAGTATTCAAACTGCAGGGCTTCACAGCCTACGCCGGCAGCCGTTTGGACTAATTAACACTAGACAGGGCCCAACAGCCCTGTTATAATACAATTTTAAACAGAAAGGAATTCCAATGGCCAAAGCCAAACCTAGTCCCGCTAACATCATCGAATTTGATACAGATGCTATCAAGGCTCGTGAGCAAGAAGTAGCTCGTGAAAGCGATGAAGAGATCATCAGCCGTCTCAAAGAGCGTTTCGACATTCTCACTGACATGACCAAGGCAGTCAAGCAGGGTGATATCCGTGCTATGATTGTCAGTGGTCCCCCTGGCGTGGGCAAGAGCTTTGGTGTTGAAGAAGTTCTGGCCAAAGACGGCCTCTTTGACACTCTGGGCGAACGCAAACCCAAGTTCGAAATTGTCAAAGGTGCTATGAGCTCAATCGGACTCTACGCCAAATTGTTCGAGTACTCCAAAGCAGGCAACGTTGTGGTCTTCGATGACTGCGACAGTATCCTTATGGAAGACCTGAGCTTGAACATCTTGAAGGGTGCACTGGACTCATCCAATCGCCGCTTCATCAGCTGGAACACCGACAGCCGTGTATTGCGTTCAGAAGGCATTCCGGATCGTTTCGAGTTCTGTGCAGGTGCTATCTTTATCACCAACATCAATTTTTCGCATATTAAGAGCAAACGACTTCGTGACCACTTGGACGCCCTGGAAAGCCGTTGCCACTACATCGATCTACAGATGGATACACATCGAGAAAAGCTTCTGCGTATCAAGCAGATTGTCAGGGACGGTATGTTAGACAAGTACGAGTTCAACGATGTTGATCGTCATGACATCATTGCATTTATCGAGGAAAATGTTCTACAACTTCGAGAGTTGAGTCTTCGTACTGTGCTCAAGGTAGCCGATCTCCGCAAGGCATTTCCTAACAATTGGCAATCCATGGCTCGTACTACTGTGATGGGGCGCCGTTAAGTCGGCAGCGATCACCATGCCAACGATTAAGAGTGCCTCGCACAGTCTTACCGCAATGGGGACAGACATTAACGAGGCCCTTGTTCCAAGGTTCGTTGCCCAGCCCTTTGCCTTTGCGATTAGACTTCATTTTGGACTTAACTTCGTCACTATGATTAAACCCAGCAGGTCGTTTGACCTTGCCCTTAGAGCTTTCAGACATTTTCCTACGAGTTTCATCGGAATGATTATAGGTACCTGCAGGGCGAGTGGCTCGACCCCGACGTATAGAGCTAAGGTACTCTGCGCTTTGTTGTCGAATTTCGGCAAACAGTCTAGCAGTGACCTTGATACCCGTTCTATCCTGGATAGGTTTAATGAAGCAGTCGAGGGCAAGAAACATCTTTTGTCGATCTGTGCCTTGGGTCATCTTGGTCAATAAGTGATGGCAAACGAAGTGTTCCTTAAGACTAAGGCGAACTAGATTACTAGGGTCATTAGTGCCACCTAGGCTCTTAGGAACAATGTGATGAGATTCAAATGGTTCGGTAGCAGGGTTGGCTAGTCGATAGTTGACAATTTTATAGTATAGATTAGAGTATTTGTTTTTTATAAAGGAATGCATGATATGTTATTTAGCAATTTTAATGTTGGTGATAGGAGAGTATGAATATGTGGGACATCATCACAGGACCCACAGTCCAACGCTTGGTCTGCTTCTCGGGCATTGCCCTAGCATTGTCAGCAGGAGGGCTAGCGTGGGACAATACATTGTTCTGGTGTATCATTACCCTGGTCTTCATAGTGGATTGGCTGGCAGATCGTCAGGGTGCTACCCGTGCCGCTGACTACCTGCTGAACATGCCTAGGGACAATCTGATCAAGCTCAAGGATGGCTTTGATGGATTGCATCGTGGAGAGGACACACTGACCGTAGAAGAGATCAATGAACTGATGCGTAAGGACGATCACAATGAGTAATAATAACAACAGCAACAGCTTCAACATAGACTACAGTCCTACATGCATGTACATGGGCGAGGGTGTGCAGAGCTTAGAGGGTTGCTGTGGCCTGCCCTCCATAGAGCATAAGAGCTACTGCTCAGAGCATGTGTGGACAGTGTATCAACAAGGGTCAAACCTGGCCCGTAGGCACAAGGACATCCGTAGGGCAGAAGCCTATTGGAACTTGGAATCAGAGTTTCATCAGGCTGTGGAGGAACTCATCGAGGAGGGTGAGATCGCCGGCTGAGGAGGTGGTAGGCCGGTGGGGCTGCACCTGGGGTGGGGCCGGGGCTAGCGCAAGCTGCTGCTTTTTTAAGCAGCTGCCGCTTGCCAAAAGTTCTCCAAATGATCCCACCTTTCTCTCCCACCTTTCTTTCCCAAATCCCCCACCGCTAAAACCTTGACTTAGAGTAAAACCCCTGGTTGAGAGATCTCCAAAACCACAAAAATTTGCGCGGCTATTTTTTTGCCCTATATATAGACCGGGCCCAGCAAGGGTTCGGTCAGTAGCTTACTCAGTACTATACAATACTATGTACCCGCCCTTGTAAAACTTCTTCCCACTCACAAACCTGAGATTTAAAATTTTTTTTACTAGAAATTTTGCTCTACTATATAGACCGGGCTTAAATAAGTGTGCTATACTATGAGTCTATACGCTCTATATAGTGTATATGGTACTTACAGGAGACCCACTCACATGTTTATTATTAAAGCCCTAGTTTCTAAATTATCCTCGATCTTCACTCGTGCAGAAAAGGATGTTTTTGCCGAGTTCGATCGTGTAAAACGTGCTCACACCATAGCCGCCAGTGATGTAGTTCGTGCTCGTGCTGCACTGGCTGCTAGCATACGCAGAGCCACTGAACTAGCTGAATCAGCTCGTACTGCTGCTGAAACTGCTGCCAACAAGGCCACTGCCAATGCTGCTAGACTGGCACTGGAAGCTCGTGCTGCTGCTGAATCCTTGGAATTTCACCGTGCACAAGCTCAAGAACTCAACTCAGACACCAGTAGTACTAGTTTAGAAGCCAGTGTAGAGACTACTGTAGACACATACAGTAAGTAAGCTCTAAGTAAGTTCTTTCTAAAATTTCATCCATTTGCGTGTAAATATCTACATGCAAATGCTCTATGATCGACATCCTAGACTGCCATATCACGCTATAGTGCCTTGGCCCGTGATCAGCGTTGATGGGCATCAGTTGGATTGGATCATGGCCTGTACCAGCATAGAAGATTGGTTGGAGACCAGTGTAGGGCCGCATTGGTCCTCATGGTCTTGGGACATGTACAACGTGGATAACTCTAGACTCTGTGGAGTTCGCTTTCTGCGTGAGACAGACAGTCTACTATTTGTACTACGTTGGGGATAGAGTGTGTAGAGGTAGGGAGTTTTATCAGAGATATATTATATGGGTAGATAATAGAGTGGGAAAATCTCTTTAACCGAATTTTTGTGCGCTTCGCGCTTCGCGGGTACGGGCTCTTATCACGCATAAATATCCCATATATATACAGGACACTTGGCTAGCTTCTATGGCAATCACGATCACAGGCAACATTCAATTCACTGGCGGATTCACTTGGATCAATCCTCCCGTTACCTACTTCACTGATCCCTACTACAACCTCACTGCTCTGCAGTTGAATGGGGAGAACCCTAGTGTAACCTGGATCACTGATGCCAGTGGGCAGGTCAATGCCATTACCACTGCGGGCAACGCTACTCCCAATCGCTTTTCGCCCTTTAGCCCCGTGGGCTACTACAGCACCTACTTCAACGGATCCAGCGTACTGACCACTCCTGCTAATATTCAATTTGTTTGGGGTACTGGGGACTTTACCGTTGAACTTTGGTTCTACAACACTGTGGCCTTTGGTTCTGGGGGCAACGTGGTTGCAGGCACGCTGGCTGCTGGGGGCGGACTGCTCTACGGTAATACCTCATTTGGCATGGCTTGGAACGTGTTTGGAGGATCCAACATCGTTCAATATACACCACAACTGGCCTTGAACACTTGGTACCACATTGCCTACTCTCGTCAATCCAGCACAGGCTATCTCTTCATCAACGGCGCACTAGTAGGCTCTGCTGCTGACGCCACTAACTATACCTACGCCGCATTTGCCATTGGGGGCACTTCATCCCAGCGTATCACAGGCTATGTGTCCAACCTTCGTGTGGTCAAGGGTCAGGCTCTGTATACCACAGCATTTACCCCCGCTACACAGCCTTTGACTGCCATAGGCACACAAACTTCACTGCTGGCCTGCGTTGGGCCTAGGCACGTAGACTATAGCCCCAGCGGATTTGCCCTTGCCCTAACTGGTGCTCCCAGTGTGCAGACTTCTCAACCCTTTGGCTCAGTGCCCGTGGTTAATACAGTGCCTGCTTATCAAAACGGCTACTACAGCAACTACATCAGCACCAGCAGCGGCAGCTACTTGTCCATGACGCAGGCAGCGTCTAATGTCATATTCCCCAGCGCCAACACTGGCGGGTTTACCATTGAATTCTGGATCTATCCCACTCCCAATGGATCGACCTGGACCTGTATACCGATCACCGCATATACACCCAGCGTGGGTGTGGTTTGGTGGGAAATCGACATTAATAATACTGGTGTGAATTTTCTCATGGGGCCCAACGGCTTTGGCTACTCTTCTGGCAGCATTACCAACGCCGTGCCCATACAGCCATATACTTGGACTTTCATATCGATACAGCGTAGAAATGATGGCACCAGTTGGGACATCTACTACAACGGACAGGCAGTGTCAGTGGCGCTGACCAATGCCTACAGTTTCAATTTATACACCACCAATCCCATTAGAATTGGTGTGGGCTATAGCGGCGCTAACTTGGCTAACTTTTATATAAGCAATCTTAGAATTACAAATACACCACTGTATTCCTCTGTTACTTTTCCCCTGCCCACTCAACCCCTGGCGGTACAGGGCACTCAGACCATGCTGTTGACCTGTTTGAATTCTACATTCAGTGATTCAAGCTCATATGCCAGCACTTTTACCAACGTCAACACTACTACAATAGCAGTTCAGTCACCCTTTACACTACCTTCGATCAGCTTGCCCACTGCTAGCTTGGGCTCGGGGTTCTTTGACGGATCTACGGGGTATTTGTCAACTCCGTTTAATGCTAACTTTGTGTTGGGTTCGGGTAGCTATACAGCCGAAGCCTGGATATATTTAACCAGTGGCACCGGCGCCACCTATGGGCAACAGGTGATGGGCACTTACCAGGGCGGCAGTAATATTCCAGGTTGGGCTATAATTGTAAATTATACAACTGGAGCCAAGGGCATATCCTGGGTTATTAACAATACGTCTATTGCATCATATACTTCATATCTTCTCGCCGGGCAATGGTATCATATTGCAATAGTTAGAAATGGTACAGGAACCAATAACACAACAATATATCTTAACGGAATATCTGTAGCACAGGTTACAGATAATACACTTGATTCAAACACATCGAATCCGTTGAACATAGGAATTCAAACTAATGCTAGTGGAAGTTATTTTCCAGGCTATATATCTAATGCAAGATTTGTAAAAGGCACTGCCATATACACCACAAACTTTGCCCCCAGCAACCAACCACTGACCGCTGTGGCGGGCACTAGTCTGTTGACTCTGCAGAATCGTCAAGGCAATAACAACAACATCTTCCAAGACGATAGTCCCAACAACTTTGCCATCACTCGGGTAGGTACTCCCACTCAGGGCTCATTCTCACCGTTCAGCCAAAATGGTTGGAGCGTTTACTTTGATGGTAGCAGTGGATACCTTGCACCACAGACCGGTGCGCTGACTTTTAATGGTAACTTTACCATAGAGTGTTGGGTCTACGATTTTGGTACAGTTTCTTATTCTACTCCATGGGGCGCAAGAACTGGTACCAGCGGATTTACTGGCGGAACACTGCAGAGAAATAATGGTAACAATTTACAGTTTGCGTGGAACAATGGCGGCGGTACTATTACACAAACCAACGGTAGTTACACTCCCAATACATGGCACCATGTTGCTCTAACGCTATCTGGCACTACACTTACTCTATGGGTTGACGGTGTTAATGTGGGTACAGGGTCATTAACTCCGCCATTCGTCCTGGGCACCAACACACTTAACATTGGTATCGATCCGTATAATAGAGTTTCGGCATGTTACTTCCCGGGTTATATCAGTAACTTCCGTATTACCAACGGTGCTGCACTCTATACCACTGCCTTTACACCTAGCACCGTGGCTTTGACCACTGCCACAGGTTCAACTGGTACTGTCACGCTGCTCACAGCACAGGCCAATAGGTTTGTTGATGCAAGTTCATCGGCTACCACCATTACACCTTCGGGCACTGTGTCAGTTCAACCTATATCACCCTTTACCAACATGAGCTCGGGCACTGTGCCCACAGGCCTGTACAGTTACTTGTTCGATGGTTCAACCGGGTATTTGAGTTACTCCGGCATAGTGATCGGAACTAATGCATTTACTATAGAATTTTGGTTCTATGCAACCAATTTTAACAATACTGCTGCACCTTTTGGAACAAGCAATAACAACGGGTTGAGTGTTAGAATAAGTCCTTCTACTACGCAATTTACTATAGATTCATTTGGTGTATCAAATACAACATTTACAGTGCCCGCTTTGTCGACTAATACATGGTACCATGTGGCTGCTGTTAGAAATTCGTCAAATGCTACTACTATATTTCTAAATGGTGTTAGGTCATCCACTGGAGCAGTAACAGTGAACACTAACTTTAGTGGGGCGTCTAATTGGATCGGATATTTTGGTTCTGGTAGTTATTTTCCGGGATACATCAGTAACATGCGTGTCATAAATGGCGCCAGTGCATATGACCCAACACAGTCTACTATCACTGTACCGACTCAACCATTAACCGCTGTGGCCAATACAGTGTTACTAACTGCTCAGAACAATTCATTTACTGATGTTAGCACTGTATCTAATGCATTAACAGTAAATGGTAGTGTACAGCTACGCCAACAATCGCCCTTCATACTTACTACACAGAGTCTAACATCTAATCAGTACTCTACTACGCTAGTCGGCGGCGGCATGTACTTTAATGGTTCAACTGATTATTTGAGTTCATCCTTGGTTCCACTGGGAGCAGGAAATTGGACTGTTGATTTCTGGATGTATCCATTGTCATCCGGTAATCAATATATCTTTACCATAGGATCAACACCTGATTGGGGTGATAACAATGGTGTTCAGATGCTGTACTACCTAGGTTATTTTGCAGTTGGCGGTATATCTGGCGGAACTAACACAGTATATCCGACTATTACCAACCAATGGATTCATGTTGCTCTAGTACAAACCGGAACCACTGTAAAACTTTATTTAAATGGTGCAGCGTCAGGTACTGTGATGTCTAATTCCTCTAATCTTACTGGCGCTAAAATACAAGTCGGTCACGGTGCAGCAAGCAGTTGGGGACCATTTAATGGATACATTGCCAACTTTCGTACAGTAGCTGGCGCTGCTCTATATACCTCAAACTTTGCAGTACCTACCACTCCGCCGCAACCTGTGGCCTATGTCACATCCAGCACCACAGCCACTACTGGCCTACTGCTGCTAGGAACCAACGGGGGCATTGTGGATCAATCTGGTCGTAGTAATCTAGTTACAGTAGGCACAGCCGCAGTCAGTAGCAGTGTGTTTAAGACGGGTACTGGCAGTATGTACTTTAACGGTACCACTGATTACTTGAATATAACAAACAACAATCCCACAATTCAATTAGGTAGTTCAAATTTTACCATCGAAGCTTGGGTATATACTTTGGCAGCAGGCAGCGATAATACAATTGCCTACATTAATGGTAATTCTTCATCGTATGCCGGGGCTAGAATTGGCATTAACGCAAATTATGTTTATATGTTAATTTCTAACAGTGGTTCCGGATGGCAAATAAATGCCAATACTGGTGCGTCATCTGTAAATTCTAACACTTGGTATCATGTTGCTCTAGTAAGAAATGGATCTGCATATACTGTTTATTTAAATGGTGTTAGTTTAGCAACTGGTAGTATGAGTGGTGCAGGATATGCTGGAACATTAAACTACATAGGTTATGCACCATCAGCTGGATACTTTAATGGCTACATCGACGATCTACGCATAACCAACGGGTACGCTCGTTATCAAACTACAGCAACCTTTACACCATCCTCTATAGGATTGCCTGTACAGTAAAATCTGCTAGTATAAATAAGCCATATAAAAGGATTATTTGTCGATATGTTAATTTCCAATGGCATCAGTTTCAGCGGTGGCGTCACAATCACCGCTCCTATTCCAATTACCTATCTAACTGATCCTTACTACTACAATACCGTACTGCATCTCAACGGCGAAACACCTACACCAATTTGGATCTCTGATGCTAGTACAGTGACCAACGCCATTACTACTTCTGGTAATGTTGTACCCAGTAGATTCAGCCCCATACTACCACAGGGTTATTACAGTAATCAATTTGACGGATCAACTGGGTATTTGACTGCACCTGCTAATGCCGCATTTAGTTTCGGTACTGGCGATTTTACTGTTGAATTATGGGCATATATAGGTGCAGTTTCTAACACTAACGGCAAGATGATGATAGATTCTCGCCCTGCTAATACCAACGGCTCTTATTGGAATTTCGGTCTTAATGCTACTGGAGTTGCGGGATTTACCTCGATGACCACCGGCGGAACTACTATTAATGCAACATCTGCATATCCTAACCAATGGGTACATTATGCCGCTACACGCCAAGGGACAAGTCTAAGGTTATTTGTAAACGGAGTATTAGTAGCCTCTGCAACTGATTCTTCTAATATTAGCTCTAGCGGATTGTTTATTGGCACTAATGCATTCTATAGCAGCGCTACTGATACATACTGGTCTGGCTATATGTCTAATATACGAATTATAAAAGGCACGGCTCTCTACACCTCAAACTTTACCCCAAGCACAGTTCCATTAACTGCAGCAACATCACAGACATCCCTGTTGACCTGCCTTGGTCCTAGTTTTACAGACTATGCTAATAATTTTCCTATAACAGTTGCAGGCACTGTCAAGGTGCAAACTTTTCAACCATTTGGTGCACTACCAAGTACTGTGTCTAACCCTACTAATGGTTATTACAGCAACTACTTCAATGGCAGTAGTTATTTTGGAGTTGCATCGCTGCCTATATTTGCCTTTGGTACAAATAACTTTACTGTAGAAGTATGGGTTAACTTAACATCGTTTACTAATGTTAGATTTATAGAAGGCATTACGGGCACCGGCGGGCTCGAGTTGAGTTTTAACAGCACCGGCAACGTTACCTGGGGCAAATACGGTGTAGGGAATATCTTAACCTCTACTACACCTATTACCTTAAACACCTGGTACCATGTTGCTGTGGTTAGAAGTGCCAGCATCACCGCGATCTACATTAACGGTGTAGCTTCGGGGTTTATCGGCGATACCTACAGTTATCCTCAAACTGCAATTAGAGTCGGCGCTGATGCAGGCCCAACATATTACTTCAACGGTCAGATGTCTAATCTTCGTATCGTCAATGGTACTGCTCTATATACCAATAACTTTACTGTACCTTCACAACCCCTTACCGTAGTCAACTCAACTCAGACATCACTGTTGACTGGGTTGAATCAACAGTTATCTGATGCCAGCGTCTATGCCAATACCCTTACCAACAGTGGTGTTATTGTAACTTCAATATCTCCATTCACTGTGCCCACTACCAGTACCGCGGTCACCACATTGGGTTCGGGATTGTTTGACGGCAGCAGTGGATATTTGACCATACCTAATAATACTAATTTTAATTTAGGAACAACATTCACCATTGAGTTTTGGATATATAGAACTTCAACTTCTGCACAACGTATAATTTCTAGGCAAGACGGTACTTCTCCTTATTATGGAGCAAACATAAACTATGGAGAGCAATCAGGCAATTATATCTTTGATGCAAGCAGTACAAAAATAGTTGTAGCTGATAGTAATTTAAATACTTGGGTTCATTTTGCATGGGTAGTTAATGCCACCGCCGGGACAGTGTACAGGAATGGTGTAAGTGTTGGTACTGCGACTCAGACAGCACAAACACCTAGTACTAATTTAACTCAATACATAGGATGTTTAGATAACATAAGTAATTTCTTCAACGGTTATCTATCAAATCTCCGCATAGTAAAGGGGGCAGCCCTCTATACCTCAAACTTTGCTCCAAGTAACCAATCACTAACCGTGGCCACCAACACCACCGGCACCACAGCGTTGCTGACCTTGCAGAATCGTCAAGGCAATAATAACAACATCTTCTACGATGATAGTCCTAACAACTTTGCCATCACTAGGGCTGGTACTCCCACTCAGGGCACATTCTCACCGTTCAGCCAAAATGGGTGGAGTAATTATTTTGATGGTAGCAGCGGTTACTTTACTAACGCAAATACCATAAGTTTTGGCACAGGACCTTATACCATAGAAATGTGGATTTATTATTCTGCTATACCAACAGATTATAAGGTGCTTGTGCAGGGTGCTAGTGGAGCCTTTGCAATATATATTAATCCTTCAAATTATATAAATCTTTGGAATGGTGCAAGTCCTGTATATGCCTCAAATATTTCTACACCGTTAAATCAATGGGTGCATATAGCGTTGGTTAGAACTAGTACAGCCGCAAATGGAATTATTGCCTACATTAACGGAGTTGCATCAACTGCCGGCACCGATGCTACTAATTGGTCTTCGGCACCTTATTCTTTCGGGTACTGGCCTACCCAACCATCAACAAGGTATTTTGGGCCCGGCTATATTTCTAACATTCGAATTACAAGTGGCGCTGCGGTTTATACTTCGGCATTTACTCCGCCTACTCTAGCACTAACTACTGCTACAGGCACCACTGGCACTGTAATAACGCTAACAGCACAGAGTAATAGATTCCTTGATAATAGCCAGTATGCGTATGCTACAACAGCTTCAGGATCAGTACAGGTTATACCTTATAGTCCATTTGCTAATCAATCTCTAGTGTCTAACAGTTATTCAACTACGCTAGTCGGCGGCAGCATGTACTTCAATGGTTCGACTGATTATCTTCAGTTAGCAAACAATACTGCTTTTGATCAAAACGGATCATTCACATTTGAATGCTGGGTTTTTCCTACTAGCACCGGCGGATATTTTTGGGCACAGTACTTGAGCGGATATCTATGTTTTGCATTTTCGGGCGGAAAATTCATTGTTGATAAATCATTTGTTGGTGCTCAAATTACATCTACCGGTACTTATACAACTAGTAGCTGGTATCATGTTGCTGCTTCGTGTGACGGCACAACAACTCGTTTATTTGTTAATGGTACGGCTCAAGGGTCGGCCGCCACAACCGGTGTAGCAAGCGGCGCAGTGACTACTATTGGATTTTATAGTACAATTTATCTTAATGGTTATATTAGTAATTTACGATTTATTAAAGGAACCGCACTTTACACCACTGCCTTTACCCCGCCGACTACTCCCCCAAGCGTAGTTGCACCAATCACCACAATCAGTACCTCAACATCTACCATTGCCTCTACCAGCTTGCTGCTGCTAGGTACCAACGGCGGTATCATCGATCAAACTGGCCGTAACGATCTAATCAGTGTAGGCACTGCTACTATTACTGCCAGCACATTTAAATACGGTGCCGGTAGTATATACATTCCTGGCACAGGTAACTATCTACAAACCACAGGCACACGCTATTGGATTCCCACCGGCTTGTTGACATTTACCATAGAAGCATGG
>Ga0208616_1000409_pt1 | contig 12211 bp, 13 predicted proteins | sample CryBogCBE16Oct07_FD_184575 | JGI IMG/M metagenome (GOLD analysis project Ga0208616, IMG submission 184575) | Freshwater microbial communities from Crystal Bog, Wisconsin, USA - CBE16Oct07 (SPAdes) (version 2) | ecosystem: Environmental > Aquatic > Freshwater > Lake | place: Crystal Bog... | reverse complement strand
ACCAATTTTAGATAAACGAGGCATCTATAAATCCTTAAGCGAATTTAGTTTGTGAAGCTAATACTGTGTATGTTGCTGAGCCAGTTTTATAAATTACATAAGTATATGAGTCAATAGAGCTTGCGTTACCGCTTGTAGGAGCAGTACCGCCTTGCCATTTTGTTGTCACACCAGATGTTGTGCCATCAACTTGAATTGAACTGTTATAGTATGCAGTAGAACCTTGTGTAGTTAGCATTGTGCAAGATACTGAATCACCTATTGCCATTGCAGTATTCATGGTTGTTCCAGAAGACATTGCAAAGTTAACTGTCCAGTTATTAGCAGCATTAGATGTATAGTACTGAACCGCACCAGAAGCCAAATAGAATGTTTGTGTTGCACTTGGCGCAGCATTTACAGTATTTGCTGTTTCAACAATATTAGGTACTTTAAGCGCAGGTAAAGATGTACTTGATGCAATAGTTAAAAGAGCTGTACCTGATGTTCCATTGATATACAGTTGACCTGTAGTATCAAGGCGCATCTTCTCTGAACCATTGTTATAGAAAGTCAGAGGTAAGTATGTTCCTGAACCGTTAATGCCTGAAACTAACTGAACATCAGTAGAACCGTTTGTAGCAATCAGAATCTTAGAGCAGTTTGTAGGTGTAGCGTTATTGGTAGCTTGCCAAGAAGCCGCTGTGCTTGTGCCATTAGGAAGGGCATAAATACCAGTAGAACCGTTAGTTGTTCCTGTTACAAAAGCTGTTCTTGAGGCTACGGTTGCATTGCTAAAATCGCCTTGGAAACGGGCTGAAACGCCAGCATTACCAAGAGTTAAGTTTGTTCCGTCAAATGTATGATTTGCACTTGACTGAAATGCACTTGAACCATTACCATAAGGAATATAGTTTGCAGTTAAGCTAGTTAATCCTGTACCACCGTTGCCAACTACTAATGTACCTGCAAGAGTAATTGCACCAGATGTTGCTGTAGATGGCGTTAACCCTGTTGTACCGGCAGAGAATGTAGTGACTGGAGCAACTGTTGCTGCACTTGCCAGCAATGTAACAGTGCCGCCGCTGTTCTTATAGTACAGTTTACCGTCTGCATAGTTAATTGCAAGCTCACCTGATGCAAGGTTAGCAGCTAACGGTATATTGGTCGCTGTACCACTGTTATAGATAATAATCGGTGTATATCCGGTAGCTGCCATGATTAATCCTTTTGAGCCATTATATATTTAAACATTAAAAAGTGCCTCCATTTATGCCACCAGTAATGGCTGTATTTGTAGCATTGTATGTTAGTCCAGTACTTGTATATTCCGGTACTGAACCTGTAGCAGTTGCTGCATAAACTAAATAATTTGTTGCACCAGAACCAGCTGATAAAGTAACATTTGCAGCATTCGTTGCATTAGTTACTGCAGTAGTTCCAATGACCGAAACTACTTGAGCAGCTGTTGCAGCAGTAAATGCAGATGTGCCATTACCGTATGCTAAACCAGTTAATGTTCCAACACCTGTACCGCCTTGTGCAACTGCCAATGTACCTGAAGTTACTTGTGATGCAGCAATGGCTATCGATGTACTAGCAGCCAAGGTCAGTTGACCTTGAGCATTTACTGTAAATGTTGCTACTGAACTTGCAGAGCCATAACTAGCAGCTGTTACAGCTGTATTAGTAATGCTAAATTGTGTACCAGTTAAAGTTAATCCTGTGCCGGCTGTATATGTACCAGCACCTGAAAACTGAACCCAAGTAACTGCGGTAGTACCCATAGTTCCGCCAGCATTGGATGTACATACCCAACCTGTATCGGCTTGAGTTGAACCTGATTCTACCCATACATAAGCATTCGGAACGTTTGTCCACGTGTTCATATCAGTGGAACGAGTTAATACCCATGCTATAGAACCTGAACCGGCAGTGGTTACTGTGTATATACCATTTTGTGCTGGAGCTGCTTGGTTCTTAATCAGAACACGATCACCAACAGAGTTGGTTACTCCGTCCGCAGCAAATGCTGCCAATGAACCGGCATTAGTTAATGTGGCGCCAACACCAGCTGTACCATTGTTGTATGTTACGGTAAACGCCACTGTGGAAGCATTCACTACAGAAGCTTTGGCATCAAGGCCTTGAGCTACGGCATCTACATACTGTTTGGTTGCCAACTGTAAAGCTTGAGTAGGATCTTGAGTAACAGTAACAGTCGTTAGGCCTGCTAAAGTTAAACTTGTAGAGCCTAATGAAATAGTTGTTGTACCAACTGTTAAAGAACTGTTTACTAATGATGCATTAGCAATGTTAGTTAATGTATTAGTTGAGCCATTGATTGTTACACCAGCTAAAGTGGTGATTGTTCCACCAAGTGATACTGAAGTTGAACCGATTGTGATTGTACTATTTGCTAATTGAGCATTACTGATTGTGCCGCTTAAATCAGTGGTTGGAATAGTAGCACTTGATGTACATGGCGATGTTCCATTACCGTAAACATAACCTGTTAATGTGCTAGCTCCTGTACCACCATTGGATACATTCAGTATACCTGCTAAAACAACGTTACCACTAATAGCAGTATTTGGCGTAAAACCAGTTGTTCCGGCACTAAAACTACCAACACCTGCGCCTGATACAACAGTTCCCCAGTTTCCTGCTGCATAAATTTCAAGAGCATTTGAATCTGTATTATATCGAATCATGCCGTTAACCGGACTAGCAGGTCTTGCGGCAGTATTGCCTATTGGCAATGTAATACTAGCTGTTCCGGGAATAATAGGATTGCTTGCTAAACCTATGATCGGATTAGTATTTCCATTAGCAACAGAAATCTGATTACTTGTCCCTGCGATAGATGATACTGAAATTGTAGTTCCATTTGTTTGCAGTAAACCTGTCCCACCTGTAGTAGCAAGTGCTTGAACTAAACCTGTAAGTGCAAATGTAGGATTGCCACTGATGCCATCTCCATTGGAAATGCTAAGACCTGAACCAGATACGGTTAAAGTTCTGTTAACAACTGTGGTTCCTGTATTCTTTACGATAATGCCTTGAGAGGCATTCTCTAAACTGCCTGATACTCCATTCAAGAAGATCCTGTAAATGCCTCCAGAACCTCCATCCGAGGATCCTAGACCTAATCCTGTACCAATATATCGGCTATTAGGAAGACTTGATTGTGCAGTAACAGTTAAAAAGGTCTGAGTCAGTGAAGGGCTACTAGTAATCGCACTTACTGTGGTCTGTACAGTCTGACCATTCTGAACAATCGGAACTAGTTCCGAGCCTGTAATGGCCGATGGAGCTGTTGGGAGTTGCGATATTCGTATATTTGCCATGATTAAGGACTCAAATTATCAAGATTTCCGTCAATTGTATCCTCTGATTGCTCAGGTGCGATTCCCCACTCACCAGCAGTGGAAGGAAGTGTTGGATCTTGATCGACATTATTCACTATATTTGGATCAGTCGTAAGTGCATCATTATCCGGATTAAGTGGTGCATCAGGACGTGGAAACCGAATACTGATCTTTTCAGGTTGTCTAGCAGGTAATCGATAAGGATCACGCTCATCATTACAACCAAAATTACAAACACGAAGACCTGGGATATTACGGTCATTGCTAATATCATCATAAGCACGTTTCATTTTGCATCGATCACAAATGGCGATACTTAATACCGTGTTTCCTTTTGTGTCTAACCAGATGCTCATTTTGTATACGGGCTTATATTTGGTGCAAAATAAATTGGTGACTTATCACGTTCTTCTTGTTCTGCCATTGCCCAGTACTTTTCAGCCTGTTGCTCGCAGTAAATAATTCGTTGCGGGTCTACATTCGGTAGCTCCATTGCCATTTGATGTGCCAACATATTTTGCACGGCTAAATACCATCTCTGGGGTATTTCTATTGATCCTGACAATGAACCGACGTCTTGTATGTATCGATGGGCCCAGACAACGATTTGAGGCGAATAGATTTGCGGTGCAGGCCATAAATACATAGCAGGTTGAGGAATATTCCTGTCAAACCAGTATTGCAAAGGGTAGTTGTTAGTAAAATTTTTGTTCGGCAAGTTGACATAATCATCACGATTCATACGAGCCATTGGAATTTCAGTAGCATTTGAACCAAAGACAACTTGATAAACACCCATGTTAATACCAGAAGTCTGCAGAATCCTCCAATATGGAACATTAGCAGAGGGATCGAGGTCATAATACAACCATGTCCCTGCAACCCAAGCAGTGGCACCAGGGCTATACGCAGTTGTCCAAGTATTACCATCATTTGAGTACTGAATCTGTATTGTCACAGACCCACTGACAGCAGGCAGTATGCCTACAGTTCCGATATAGACATTCTGACCAGAACCGTTATTGATACCGATTGAGCTTGTGTTGTTTGTGCATTGGCAAATATTGGTGTACTGACCATCAAATGCATATGAACCATTACCAGTAGTGGAATACCCACCTGTCGTATTCTGTGTAACAGTTCTGTAGTTAGCATTTAGAACATCAACTACACCTGTGTTCAGATAGTACTGATAATGGTCAGGAATTAATCCAAGTACATACTTTTGAATGCACCAATATTGAATGCCTCTATTTGCTAAATTAGATAACAAATAGTACAAACTTTGAGTAGCAGCATTGACTTGCTCAACTGTCAAGTCTTCTGCTAATTTACCTGCTCGCCGAGCACCACTATCAATAAGTTGTTGAACAGTGATAACGGTTTGGCTTACTGTTCCGCTTGTGCTCATTACCACCCTTTAATGTTGTGCTTCTTAACTTTGCCACCTCGTTTTTTATCTAAAGCCTTTAATTGTTGCTCTTGATAATTTGATAATTTGTCTTTATCTAAAGCCTTTAATTGCTGCTCTTGATAATTTGTTAATCGTGCACTACCGCCATCTTCAAATTTTTTCATTTTTCCGCCGTCTTTACAATGCCAACTTTTCAAGGATGCTGCTTTTCGTGTAGGCCGTCCTTTTTCATCTTTCATAGGACCTTTCATGCCTGACATTCTGGCACAAAATGAATCATGTCTAGGACCACTTGCTTGTGGCGGCTTTAAATGACTACCTGTTTCACGATTAACTTTTGCTCGACCTTTTGCAGTAAGTCCAGCACCTTGACTAGTAGGCTTCTTTTCACCTTTTTTGATTGACAATTTAACATCACCGCCATGAGCCATTTTTTTAGACTGTGAATGCTTTAAATCATAATCAGTAGGCGCACCCTTACTTCCGGGCTTTCTCATATGCTCACCAGAACCATGTTTAATCCGTTCTTGCTTAGCATGAATGTTTGCCCATAAACCGGGCAATTTGCCACCATCTTTTTTCTTAACAGACCGTTTTACAGAATAAGCAATAGCAACTGCTTGTTTTACAGGTTTACCTGCATGCACTTCTGCAGCTACATTCTTACTAAATGCTTTTGGGGATTTAGATTTGATGAGTGGCATGATTATGGTGTTGCTGGGTTAACGTTATTGTTATTTGCAATTAATTTACCTGTGACGATTACTCCAGCAGCAATTGTTCCTGTACTAGTAACTAACTGCCATTGAATATCTGTCTTTTCACTATATGCAAATGGGTCTGATGCACGTGATGCCGTATAAATTGAAACAAATGGTTGTTGTAATACAGTTAGCTTTACACCAGTTACATTATTAATTGCCTGAACTTTATACGTAATAATTGTACTTCCTGTATAGCTATTTGAAGTATTTACTTCAGCTAAATCTAAATAAAATGTATAACCGGCAGGAACAGTGTATATCGTACTTTGTGACTTACTTATACCTACATTAATTTGTGCAACTACGTTAGAAGATTGCTTAAGAGTAATTGTACCTACATTGGTCGTTTGACCTGTGCCGGGTGACGTCATTAGCAAACTATTGACTCTAAAATAGCTATTAACTGTTGTAACACCAGCAGTACCGTTTAGCGCCAAAGTTTCAGAAATTGGATTAAAGCTTGAATCCAATCCACTAATAAATATTTTAGCGCTTGTATCATCAGATGCTGACGTACTTACAAGCGTTAAAGTAGATGCTGATGTAATATATGTATAAGTTGATGCATTTTCCCAAATAGGAATTGATGTTGTAGTTACTGATGACTGATAACCAAACAAACTTACCACACTATGGCCCATAATCTGACCACGAGCCACTTGCAAATCAAATGGTTCATATCGACCAGCACGTGTGACTGAAGCGACAATATTATTATTGCTCATAAATTCTCCAATTTAAAAAGCGGGGGATTGCTCCCCCAACCTTTTAGTAATTACACTTAGCCTTGCCACCCATTTTATGGTGTTTAGCATGACCACCATGTTTCATAGGATGACCGTCGATCTTGTCATGACCATGTGAATGCTTTGCAGCATGTTTGTGCATATGAGTATGACCAGAATCATGATGACCATGAGTAGTGTGATGAGCAACATGACCATGAGCATGCTTAACATGTCCACCTTTTTTGTAGCCAGCTGGTCCTTCTTTAATTTCACCAGTTCCAGCTTTCTTGGTAGGCATTTTAGCGCCGTCTTTCATGTCATTCAAGTAGCGTTTAGCAACATTCTGCGATACAGTACCGCCTTTTGCATAATGCTTCTTGCTATGACCGCCATGTTTATAACCAACACCTTCTACTCCACCTGTTTTGGTGTGGAAAGACTTAGTCTGTTTAGCTTCATGAACTTTGTCTTGCACATCAATTTTTGGTTTCAAAGTAGTTTTGGTTTCAAAACGATCACCTTTAGCTGCCAAAGCTTGACCGCCTTTAGCATAGTGATGTTTAGCATGACCGCCACGTTTTAATTGCTTACCGCCTTCATGATCCACAGGGCTTGTACCACCTGCAGCCATTTTAGCCATGTGCTTATGATGCTCATGCATTTTGTGATGATGAGCTGAACCACCTTCTGCATGTTTAGCTTTGTAATGCTTAGCCATATGCTTGTGGTGAGCATGAGAGCCTTCAGGATGGCCAGAAATACGGTGAATCTTACCACCATGCTTGTAGCCAGGGCCTTCAATACCACCAGAAGTTCCTTTGTGATGAGGCTTACCTTCACCTAATAGACCACCAACTTGTGGAGAATACATACCAGCTTTTCCACCTTTTTTCAAACCATGGTGAGCTTTTCCTGCTTTCATATGCTCATGATGCTTAAGTTCTTTTTCGATCTTATGCATTTCATGCATTTCTGCTTTATGAGCAGAACCACCTTTTTTGCGCTGGAGAAGAGCACCAGTTGGCATAGGAGGGCGACGTCCCATCACAGGACGTGGAACCATTGCCATACCACCGGGAGCCATGTGCTTTTTATGCGCATGACCGCCTTTTTTCATGCCTTTACCTGCTTCATCAGCAGAAGGCTCGGTAGTCATTTCTTTTGGTTCACGACTAAATTTTGTTGCCATGATTAATTTCTCCTAATTAGGCTTGAGTAACGCCAAGAGCGCCAACACGGGTTGCATTTGGTCCGACCATAATTGCATTACATCCAACAGTTATGACCAAACGACGAATACCGTTTGTGGCGGAAGATGGTTGATAAGTACCACGAACGTCACCGGTTGTGCTTGTAGCAGGATTAGTTGTATCTGCTGCCACGAATGCGCTAGAACCGCCAGTATCACGAGCTACAGCATTTGCCCAACCAATACCAACCAAATAACCAGCATCAACAACACGAACTGGCAATCCGATCACATCAGTTGTACCAATTGCAATTGTTGCGCCTAGAGCGCCTGAAATTGTAGCAGATACGATTTGATAGAAAGCTTTTTTACCGTTAACAGTGGTTGATTGTGTTGTACCAGTAGCAATCACTTCAGTCATTGGTTGACCGTAATAGTCATAGCCTGAAATAGTAACGTTGCGGTTAGTTAATGTACCTGTACCTGAAGTAATGCTTACTGCACGAGCACAATCAAGTTGCAATACAGTTTGACCGGCTGGAGTAATGACAGACTTAACTGAAGTACCTGCTGTTAAAGTAATCGCACTAGAAGTAGTTTGTGCTGTTGCAATGTTATTTGCAACTAATGCTTGTGGGACAACATCCCATAAGTAGACACGACCCATAGGGCCTACACCTAATTCCATTGGTGCTGGATCGCCTAAAAGTGCATTACCAGTGGCAGTAATATTAACTGTGCCTGTCGCACTTGAAGATGCGCTTACTGTATATGTTCCTGCACCGCCTGAACCAGTACCGAATGCAGTAACATAAGAACCGGCTGTTACACCTGTTCCAGAGATATATTGACCTAATACTAATGGATCGCCAGATAATTGGGAAACAATTGTTAAAGTTGTACCAGATACAGAACCAGAAAATATAGCTTCAGTATTTGTGTTACCTGTACCCATGTAGGTTTGTGCGGGACCTAAAAATAGGTCATCTGAAAATTGTGGCATTTGTCTTTCTCCTTGAAAAGCTTAGACGAAATAAAGTGGGGAGTTAAGGTCTCCCCACATAACCTTAGAACATTAAGCTCCGGGAGTTCCCCACATAGCACGTGGGTCAGTCCAACCTACCTGATAACGCTCAGTAGCTTTATAGCGCATGGAGTCGGTTTCGAAATCGCCTTCCATGGTCTTCTCTAAAGCACGACGCATCAGAAGTTTCATACCTTCTGGAGCATCGGTCTGAACCCACCAGTTAGTTGCGGAGGTCAAACGAGAAATTACTGAAGCACCTTCTGGCAACAAACCAATTGATTTAATTGGGTTGATGTCGTTGTTAGCAGTACCAGTACGTAATACGCTCTTCAGCAATACTTCTGCTTGGAACACGTTACCGGGAGCTACTACAAGCTTCAGTGGTTGCAAACGGATTTTCTTACCATTGTTGTCAACAGCAAGACGAACTTGAATCAACATTTGCTCCAATGAAGTCTGAGACAAAGCAGCAGCAGTATTTAACTGATTGCTGAATGAACCAGCTGCAATTGGATGAGCTGTGTTAATCAAAGATACGCCGTCGCCACCAACATACGAAGAGTTAAATGCGCGGTTCAATACGTTTGCACATAGCAATTCCTTGGTTTCCACCAAAGATTGTGCCAAATGCTTCGCGTATACTTGACCAATGCGGATGTGATCACCGTCTTCAACCAATACCTTGGTCAAAGCAAATGCCAATCCAAATACTTGGTAAACATAGCGTTGTAAGAACAACACACCACCTTGTTGATAGGTAACAGGTGAGCCATCAGGTAACTGAGGAGCTGCACCAAAACCGTACAACACTGGTTCTTCGTGGTAGTTACGTGGAATACCAGCTTGCTCACGGAATACAGTACTCCATTCGTCAGCACGTTGGTCATACACACCATCAAAGGACTCGTTCAAAATAGGTTCAACTATCGAACGGAAGTCCGTACTTCTCATCGGGGCTGCCATTTGTCAGTCTCCTATATTAAACAGTAGCGGTGTAAGCACCGTACCATTGAGTTCCAGATAATTGAACACGTACGATTGTGTACGCGTCACCCCATGCGTTGTCTACGTTTTGGCATAGATCAACAACACGCATTTGACCTTGGTTACCATTACCAACACCGGTTGCAGAACCGAGAGTTGCTTGTGATAATCCAGTCACAGTAGAGCCGGCAGTGATATTTGTGAACAAATATTCATTACCTACGCTAGTTTGAGCCATTGAACCATCAGCTTGAATTTCATAAACGATATTGAGGTCGTTATAGAAATACGCGTTGGTGGTTGAATTAGCAAAAGTTGTAGTACCAGCTGGCCAATAATTTGACACACGGCGACGACCTGTAGTATCAGTAAACTCTACACCTTGGAATGAACCAGTTACAGTGTATTGTGCTGACAAGGTTGAAGACGCGTTGCTAGCTGGGGCTTGAGTAGGAACAATCTGACCAGTGGTGCCGCTGTTAGCGGATTGACCATAAGATACAGGTTGACCTTTCAGAATATTTGAGTTATATCCTGATGGAATACCGTTGGCAAGGACTTGCGCTCTTTCCAAACCTGTTGGAAAAAATGCAGGACGCAAACCAAACGGAGCTGATGTTGCTGACATAAAAACTCCTTAAAAGAGGGGTACTTCTCTTGTTTGGTCGAATTTCATGCCGTCACCTTCAACTTGTCCAAGACGTCTGCCATCACTATCTTTTGCGTTTAGTAACTGATCTTGTTGCACTTTAACCTTCTCTTGCTCATCCATCGGGGCATAATGGTGCAGTTCTTGCATCATTTCCTGATAAATGTCATTAGGTAGTTTAAAGAGCAACATCTCGTTTACTGCAACGAAACCTTCATGCTCACCAGCCTTGACCCTATAGTTTTCAAAGCCCGGAACTTCCTCGGCTTTCACTGGGACGTAGCCTAAACGCATGCGTTTGTGAATTGGATCATATTGATTAGTTGTTGATAACCAGCATGGATGAAAGCCAGGGATTTCTGGCGGGGTTGGAAGAGACTCTTGTGTCCATTCGTCACGGAACATTCGACGACGTTCCTTTGAAGAAACAAGTGAATCTTCGGCCGCTGCACGAACTGAATCATTACCTCTATCTGTTCTACCAGCGTTTAAATTTTTCTTTAATCTGTTGTCCATAATTAACCTCTATTGTTTTTGTTTGCACGATCCCATTCAGCGAATTTATTTATCATTCGCCGACGAGTCTCAGGATTGTCCCATGCGCCTGCTTCTTTAATTGCAGCCACACGGTCAGGGCTTAAACGAAACTCATTCGCTTTCGTTGTTGCCGTTGCTTCTCTTCCTGAACTAGTCATAACAGATCGAGGTCTTTGTGTGGAACTATTGGGCTTATTATAGCTCATATTATATTTTTCAGGTAAATATTTTTTTAACCTACCGTCTAATTCTTCCCAATAATCTTCTGAAGTTGGATCGAACCCTTCTTCTGTCAATTTCTTGTCAATAATCTGAGCAATCTGAGATTCTTCATTACGCCCATTAGGGTCATACCAAGGATTATCTTCCATCCACTCTGCAGCAAGACGTTGAACCTGAACATCAGGGACTTGCATATTAGGCTTCTGTTGATTAATCTGTTTAGTGGCATTCTGCTTAATACTTTGTAATGATTCTAATTTACGACGGGCTTCATACAGCATTTCTTCTGCTCTTGCCACACCATCGCCGTCAGACTGACTAACAGCCTCACGCATCTTCATCTTAGCATATTCTACCTGAACACCTGAATCTTCAATTGCTTTATCGATTCTGGCTAGTTCTGCACCTGAGGTTTTCTTCTCAACTGCGGCTAACCGGTCTGCAAGTTCTTGATTCTGTTTCTTAAGAGCTGCAATCAGATGAACTGATTCTTTTGCCTTACCTTGATGAAGCTTGCGCTTAATTTTGCGTTGTTCACGACGAACTCGACGCAGATCTTCTTTATCTGCATCAGTTTCATCGTTTTCTTGATCACCTTCATCTTCTTGATTAGAAGGCTCTTCATCAATGTTATCTTGTGCTTCAACCGCAGTATTTTCTTGAGTTTCCTCATGCTGCGGGCTTATTTCACCTTCAGGTAGTGCAACAATTGCACCGCCGTCTTGTGATTCTTCTACTTGCATTTCTGCTTTATCAGTTGGATTCATACAGTTTTCCTTTCAAAACTTAGATGAATGCTTTAATTGCACGTGGATCGCCGGTGACTTTACCAATTAGCTCATGGTCATTAAAGAAAGTAAATAATGCTCTTCCGTTTACGCCTTGCGCATCTGTAAAATCAACTTCCCATCTATCTCCACCCCATTTTGGTACACGAACGAAATCGCCAACAGCAGCCCATGTACCTTCCGGCCATGGTTTCATTGTTTCACGATCACAAAATGCTAAACTTCCAAGTGCAATGACTTTACCGATCATTGTGTTCCACTTTTCTGTTTCTTTCGTGTCTTCTGGAATGTAAATACCGGCTGATGTGACCTTTTCTTTGACCGCTCTTAACTGAATAAGAACACGAGCACCGTACGGCGCCATAAGTGGGTCTACAACAGGAAACGCTTCTTCAAGCGTTTGCTCAATGTCAATGTTCGACATTACGTTTTTGCTCCTCTAATAGGTTATTTAAAATAGTCAAAGATTCTTCCAATCCTTGGTGTTGACCAACTAAACGCTGATAAGTTTCAAAATTAACAACATGGCCGTCTACAACGGCTTGTGCAACTTCTAACT
>Ga0208616_1000399_pt1 | contig 12493 bp, 21 predicted proteins | sample CryBogCBE16Oct07_FD_184575 | JGI IMG/M metagenome (GOLD analysis project Ga0208616, IMG submission 184575) | Freshwater microbial communities from Crystal Bog, Wisconsin, USA - CBE16Oct07 (SPAdes) (version 2) | ecosystem: Environmental > Aquatic > Freshwater > Lake | place: Crystal Bog... | reverse complement strand
CAACCAAGGACATACTCGACTATACACACTTGTCAAGCACTTGTCAATAACATTATGTGGTAATCATGGCAACTAAGAAAAAAGAATATGTTAATAACGGAGACTTTCTCAAAGCACTAATTGACTATAAAGAAGGTTGTAAGTTAGCAAAAAAGAACAAAACTAACCCGCCTCCTATTCCAAACTACATTGGAGAGTGTTTCATGAAGATAGCGGAAGGTCTATCTCATAAACCTAACTTCATTAACTATACCTATCGTGATGAAATGATTTCAGATGGTATTGAAAACTGTCTAATGTATTTTGATAACTTTGACCCAACCAAATCAAAGAATCCATTTGCTTACTTTACTCAAATCATTTACTTTGCCTTTTTACGAAGAATTCAAAAAGAAAAGAAACAGACCTATGTGAAGTATAAGGCAACGGAACAGATGGGCATTTTAGATGAAATGGAAATGCTTGAGTTAGAAGATGGAACTACAAGGCAGTTTGAACTCTATGATAATATTGCCGAATTTATTGGCAACTATGAAGAAGCAAGAGAAAAGAAAAAAGAGGCAAACAAGCCCAAAGGTATTGAAAAGTTTTTAGAGGAATGATATAATGTATAAATTGAGTTATTATTTGACTGGTGGATCCGTAAGATTTAAGTCTTTTGAAACACTACATGAAGCAACCGTATTTGCTAATGCACAACCCATTAATTCGGTGATTGAAATTAAATATTATGACGATGTTGACAACACAAAGCCAGACCGCAACTAAAGTAGCAATTATAACTGACCAACATTTTGGTGCAAGAAACGATTCAACCCATTTCTTAGACTACTATGAAAAATTCTATGAGCACACGTTCTTTCCTACTATTAAATCTCAAGGTATTAATACTGTGCTTATTCTTGGGGATACTTTTGACCGCCGTAAGTATATAAACTTTTTTACTTACAAACGTGCCAGAGAAATGTTCTTTGACAAACTGGCAGACATGAACATCAAAGTATTCATGTTGGCTGGTAACCATGACACCTACTTTAAAAATACCAATGAAGTAAATTCAGTAAGCTTATTATTACAAGAATATAAAAATATTACTGTGATACACAAACCTACTGACATTTGGTTAGAAGATAAATATCCTATTTGTATGTTGCCTTGGATTTGTGCAGAAAATTATGACGATAGTATGTTTGTATTGTCTGACACAGATGCCAGAATTGTTATGGGACATTTAGAAATTTCTGGTTTTTCCATGTGTCGAGGTATGCCGTCACACGAAGGATTAGACCGTGGAATATTTAAAAATTTTGATATTGTTTTTTCAGGACATTATCATCACCGTTCAAATCAAGATAATATCATTTATCTTGGAAATCCTTACGAGCTCACGTGGCAGGACTATTCTGATACAAGAGGCTTTCATTTGTTTGACCTTGACACTCTTGATTTGGAATTTATCGAGAACCCAAACGTAATGTTCCACAAAATCTCTTATAATGATAAAGAAAATACCATTACAGAGATTACCAGTTTAGATTTAAGCAAATATGCCAATACTTATGTTAAGGTAGTGGTAATCAACAAAACGAATCCACATCTGTTTGACCGGTTCATGGAGAATCTTTACAAGGTCAATCCAATCGATATTACCATTGCTGAAGATTTTACTGGCTTGACAGAAGGCGTAGAAGATGATATGCTGGATCAGGCCGAGGACACATTAACTATCATAAATAAGTATGTCGATGGCATTAATGAAGAACATATTGATGCGAATAAACTTAAAACTGTATTAAAAGAGTTGTATGTTGAGGCATTGAACCAAGAACAGGCATGATTATATTTCAAAAAGTCCGTTGGAAGAATTTCTTATCAACGGGAGCATCATTTACAGAAATTGATTTTCAAAGGTCACCAAACACACTAATTATTGGCAACAATGGTGCAGGTAAGTCCACTATTCTGGACGCATTGTGTTTTGGTCTTTTTGGCAAACCATTTCGTAAAATCAACAAACCACAATTACTGAACTCTATCAACAATCAGGCAGCTGTTGTTGAGATTGAGTTTTCTATTGGTAAAAAACAATACAAAGTCATTCGTGGTATTAAGCCAAATATATTTGAAATTCTACAAAACGGAACACTTCTAAACCAAGACGCTGCGGCCAAAGATTATCAAGATTACTTGGAAAGATTTATTCTCAAACTAAATTATAAATCGTTCACTCAAGTTGTTATTCTTGGCTCGGCTTCATTTGTTCCGTTCATGCAGTTATCTCCTGCTGACCGTAGAGCAATCATTGAAGATTTACTTGATATTGGTATCTTCTCATCAATGAATTCGGTGGTCAAAGAGAAGATGTCAGAGATTAAAGATTTCACAACCAAAACCAAGTATGAAATGGAACTTACTGCTGAAAAGATTAAGTTCCAAAAACAAAACATTGAAGAACATAAGAATCGGTCTGAAGCCGAAATTGAAAAGAAAAAGAAAGAAGTCAATGAGAATATTGACCAAAACTTTACACTACAAAAAGATATTGAGTTAATTCAAAAACATATTGATGTATTACAAAGCAAGATACAAGATAAACTTGCCATTGAAAAGAAAAGTACCAAACTATTACAGTTGGAATCAAAACTAGAATCTCGATTAAAGAAATTAGATAAGGAGTATAAATTCTATGAAGAAAACCACGACTGTCCCACCTGTAAACAAGGTATTGCTGACACCTTCAGACGTAGCCAGCTTAGTGGAATCGATAAAACAAAAGGAGAAATTGGAGTTGGAATTGCTGATATCGAAACAAAAATCCAAGAGGCGAACAACCGTATCGAAGAAATCCAAAAAATAGTTAAGCACATCCAAGAACATAATAACGAAATTGTAAAACACAATTCTACAATATCGGCAATCAATACTTACATTAGTAAATTACAAAAAGAGATTGAAGAACTTTCTGCCACTAAAGACAGTCTTGAAGAAGAAAATGCCAAGTTGAAAGAACTTCAACAAGAACTTGGCGTATTGGTTGAGAAACAAAAAGAGTTATCTGAACAAAAACAATATTATGAATTTGCCGGTTCTTTATTGAAAGATACTGGTATTAAAACCAAGATTATTCGTCAATACTTACCTATCATGAATAAATTGATTAATAAGTATTTGACAGCAATGGACTTCTTTGTAAACTTTAATATCAATGAACAGTTTGAAGAAACCATTAAGAGTAGGCATCGTGATGAGTTCTCTTATGCCAATTTCTCCGAAGGTGAGAAGATGCGTATTGACTTGGCACTATTGTTTACATGGCGACAGATTGCCAAACTAAAGAATTCAACAAATACCAACCTGTTGATTCTTGATGAAGTGTTTGATAGTAGTTTAGATGGAGTTGGCACGGAAGAATTTTTAAAGTTAATTCATGAAATGGGAACAGATACTAATGTGTTTGTTATCTCACACAAAGGTGACCAGTTGTTTGACAAATTTAGGTCAATAATTAAGTTTGAAAAGGTAAATAATTTTTCAAGGATAGCAAAATGAGTGAAATAATTAGTTTTAATACAGAAGAACTAGCAAAGAATCCTACAGCCGTTACACAGAGTATTCCTATCTTTGAATTGGTCGGCGAAAACAATCCTATTTTACAGGAAGTTTTACCTGAATTTGATTTCAGTAATCCACCAGTTAATCCTAATAATTTTGCATCTTCATTAGTAGAAACTTGCCGTCACCATAAAGGTTATGGTTTATCTGCCAATCAATGTGGATTTAAACATAGAGTATTTGTAATGGGTGCCGAAGATAGTTTTGTGGCATTCTTTAATCCTAAAATCATTTGGCAATCTAGTGATGAGGTAAACATGATGGAGGGTTGTTTATCTTTTCCACTTTTAGGTCTGCGAATCAATAGGCCATCTACAATTGAAGTGGAATATCAAGACTTTAATGGACAAAAACAAACCACAATGTTAAATGGCTTATCTGCTCGAGTTTTCCAACATGAGCTTGATCATTTGAATGGAGTAGTGTATACTAAGAAAGTAAAACCTTTGGCGTTACAATCTGGTATGAAGAAACGCAATAAACTAATTAAAACATTGAAACTAATATAATGGCAACACCAATTGAATTTGTAGAATCACAATGGAAAGAGTGGTCTGAAAAGAATACCACCTTTGAACATATTGATGAAGAAGCGATGAAAGAAGTCCTCATCAAGGACTTAACTTATGCTTCTCAAATGGATGTTCGTGAATATACTTTGTACCAAAAGTGGTGCGAAGTAAAAGAAAGATATCCTGTTCATGAGGTATCTACATTGTTTGGTGATGAAGTTATGATGGTGGATCCTGAGCAAAAGAAATTAGTTGATAAAGTAAAATCTAATTTTTGGATGCCACAAGAGCCGGATGATTATGAGAAATTAAAACCAGTTATGGTTCTTTCAAATGGTCCTGATGCCGAAAGATGGAATGCCATTCGCACATTCTCATCTACAATGAAAAACAATTCTAACATTGGTCGTAATCTATTCTATGTTTTGACTGATGAAGTAACAGGTAAATATCTTGGTGTTATCTGTATCTCCTCAGACTTCCTGGACTTGACTCCGAGAGATAATGCAATTGGTTGGTCGAGAGATGTTAAGACACAACAGCATATGATTAATCATACTGCAATTGGTTCTACTATCGTGCCATTGCAGCCACTTGGTTTTAATTACATGGGCGGTAAGTTATTGGCATTGATGTGTTTATCTGATACAGTTCAAAAAGATTGGAAAAGACAATATGGTGATACATTGGTGGGAGTTACTACTACTTCTCTTTATGGTAATACTAAGTCTGGCGGTCTATCTCAATATGATGGACTAGAACATTGGAACAAAATGGGTTTCTCAAGTGGTTCTGTGGCATTTGAACCAACAAGAGCAACAAAAAAACTAGTGTTTGATTGGATTAAAGAGAATCATACTCGTAAATATTTTGAATGGTGGGAAGCCAAAAATACACAAGGACTTCCACTTAAGCGTGACCACAAAAATCGTTCATTGAATTTTGCTTATTCTAAACTTGGCATTCCTAAACAATTGATTCGTACCGAACATCAGCGTGGTATCTATTTCAGTCCACTCTACAATAATACCAATGAATTTCTGCGTAAAGAAATTACGGATGAAGCATTGGTAAAATCATTTGATACCAGCGAAGAGGCATTGGCAACTATTTGGAAAACTCGTTACGCAAAACCAAGAATTAGACAGCTCCAAAAGAAAGATAAAGTATCCTATGAAACTCTTTTCTATGACGACCTCATTTACCTGTCATGGGAAGATACCAAAGCGAAATATTTACCACAAGTTGGTCGATAAACGCTTGACAACACACATACATAAATGATATGATGTGAGAACTTGCTTAAGGCAAGGATTTATTATTAACTTACTATGGAGCATTACATGAAAAAGCTATCAGCTAAACAAAAAATCGTAAACTACTTGAGCAAGAACTCTGACTATGGTCTCACCACAAGTCAAGCTCGTGCAAAGTTTGGTATTCAAAACGTATCTGCTCGTATTGATGAGTTGCGTCAAGAAGGCCATGTAATTTACACAAACACCAAAACCCGTGCTGATGGTACAAAGTTCAATTTGTATCGTATGGGTAAACCAACTAAAGCACTTGTTAAAGCTGCTTTGGCTGCCGGTTTCAGCTTCAACCAACCACACCAAGAAGTTTAAGTTTTGAGTAGAGGGACACAAGTCCCTCTTTTTCTTTAATTATCGGAGCACAAATGGAAATTTCAATCAAAAAAGAAGAACTACAAACGAAAAAACTGTTTGTAGCCACACCGATGTATGGCGGCCAAAACCATGGTCTCTATATGAAAGCCTGTTTAGATTTACAAGGTCTTTGTTTACAATACGGAGTCCAAATCAAATTCTCATTCTTGTTTAATGAGTCCCTAATTACCCGTGCAAGAAACTATCTTGTTGATGAATTCCTTGACCGTTCCGATTGCACACATATGTTGTTTATTGATTCTGATGTCAATTTCAATCCACAAGATGTGATTGCTTTGTTGGCATTAGATAAAGATGTTATTGGTGGTCCTTATCCTAAGAAGGCAATCAAATGGCGTTCAGTTAAGAAAGCCGTAGAAAAGAATCCTGATATTGAACCACAATTACTTGAAAAAGTTGCTGGTGATTTCGTATTTAATCCAGTTAAAGGCACAGCACAATTTACTGTATCAGAACCTCTTGATGTATTAGAGATTGGTACTGGCTTCATGATGATTAAGCGTGAAGTGTTTGATAAGATGAAAGAAGCATATCCAGAAATCAAATACAAACCAGACCATGTTGGTCAGGCAAACTTTGATGGTACTCGTTACATTCATGCTTACTTTGATACAGTTATTGACACCAAAGATTCCATTACAGGTGGTGGTTCAGACCGTTATCTCTCAGAAGATTATATGTTCTGCCAAATGTGGCGTAAAATTGGTGGTCAAATCTATCTCTGTCCTTGGATGAGAACTGCTCATATTGGTACCTATCATTTCCAAGGAGATATGCCAGCAGTTGCTAATTATGTTGGAGAAATGTAATGAAAACTTATGGTACAACCGATAACTTTAAAACTTATGGTTCTTCTCCCGAAGAAAATAAGATAAAAAAATGGCTGGATAAAAATTTTGATACTGATGCTGCAAGATTGGTTAGTGAGGCACCTTATCATCCAGGTTATGAAGGTGCTGCTTCACAAGATGTAGTTAAAGCATCTCAAACGGCCACCACAGGTGGTCGTAAGTTTGATGGGGGTAAATTACAGTTTAGTTTACTACCAACAAATGCACTCAAAGCAACAGTAGAAATTCTGACTTTTGGTGCAGAAAAATATGAACCAGACAATTGGAAAAAAGTACCAGATGCTAAGCGGAGATATTATGATGCACTACAACGGCATCTTTGGGCTTGGAAATCTGGTGAACAAAATGACCAAGAAACTGGTAAGAATCACTTGGCACACGCAATATGCTGCTTGATGTTTTTATATGAACATGATACAATTAATTTTTTTAATGATGGAGAAAGTGAATGAAGTTATCTAATGAAACCCTAACCGTATTGAAGAACTTTGCCTCAATCAATCAAGGCATCCAATTCAAACAAGGTAAGAAAATCAAAACCATGTCCTCAGGCAAATCTGTTTTGGCTGAAGCAAATCTTAAAGATGAATTCCCACAAGACTTTTGTGTATATGATTTGAATCAATTCTTGTTGGTGTATAATCTTTTTAAAGATTCTCCTGAATTGCATTTCGATGATGTTAATATTCTTTTCAAGAATGGTAAGCGTTCAAGTAAGTATCGCATGACCGAGAAAAGTCAAATTGTAGTTCCACCAGACCGTGAACTCAAATTAGATTCTGCCGAATGTGAATTCACTTTGAGTGCAGAAGATTATCATTGGATTATGGATACAGCCAAAGCCGTATCTTCACCAAATATTGCCGTAGAATCTGATGGCGAAACAATTTCTATTGTTACCTTTGATGCAAAAGATGATTCTGCTCATACCAATGTCATTGAAGTTGGCCAAGGTAACGGTAAATTATATAAGATTGTATTCAATACTGATAATATTAAAATGATTCCTGGTTCTTATAATGTCAGAATTTCATTTAAAGGTATTAGTCATTGGCAAAATACTAAAGATGATTTACAGTATTGGATTGCTTTTGAAGCCAAAGACAGTAAGGTATCCTAATGCTATTATATTTTACAGAACATGAAACAGGAAATTCTTTAGCAATTAATCCTGAACACGTTGTAGTTGTATTTGAAAAAGTTGAAGAAGATAAAAAATTCACCGTGATTAATGTATTAAATGGTAATGTAGCGGTTGAAGAAAATTATTTGGAGACCGTTGGTCGCCTTAATGCAATTAAGTGAAATGATTTATTATATTATGGGAGTATGTGATGGAACAGTTATTGTGGGTGGAGAAGTATCGGCCTAAGAAAGTAGAAGATTGCATTTTGCCTGATGCAATCAAGGCCACATTTCAAGAGTATGTCAATAGAAAAGAAATACCGAACCTACTATTATCCGGTACGGCAGGCGTTGGTAAAACTACCATTGCGAAAGCTCTCTGTGAGCAAGTTGGTTGTGATTATATTGTTATCAATGGCTCTGATGAGTCTGGCATTGATGTTCTTCGTAATAAAATTAAAAACTATGCTTCATCGGTTTCTCTTATGGGCGGCAGAAAGGTAGTAATTATTGATGAGGCAGATTATCTTAACCCTAACTCAACTCAACCAGCGATGCGTGGTGCAATTGAAGAATTTGCATCAAACTGTTCTTTCATATTCACCTGTAATTTCAAAAATCGTATCATTGATCCGATCCACTCTCGTTGCTCTGTTGTTGACTTTAAGGTCAACGGTTCTAAACAGAAAATGGCGGCAGACTTTTTTAAGCGTGTTGAATGGATATTGGAACAAGAGAACATTACTTACGACAAGAAAGTGGTGGCAGCAGTCATTACAAAACACTTTCCAGACAATAGACGTGTTATTAATGAGCTTCAGCGATATTCGGTTTCTGGCACAATTGATAGCGGTATTCTCAGTAATATTGCTGATATTCAACTTGAGTCCCTTGTCACATCGTTAAAAGAAAAAGACTTTGCTTCTGTTCGCAAATGGGTTACAAACAACCTAGACAATGACCCCGTAAAGATTTATCGTAAACTTTATGATACTCTTTATGAGACGTTAAAGGCCAGCACGGTTCCGCAGTTGGTCCTCATACTCGCAAAATATCAATATCAGTCCGCTTTCGTAGCTGACCATGAAATTAACATGGTCGCTTGTCTTACTGAAATTATGGTAGATTGCGAGTTCAAATGAATCACACCAACATTTTAAAATTAGGATTAGAAGGCGAAAAAGTTATTGTAGAAATGCTTCGCCAACTTGATGTTGATGTCTATCATGTTTACGATGACAACAAATATGACCGTGAAAAGGATATTCTTGTTGATGGTAAATATAAAGTAGAAGTCAAAACTCAAGCTCCTTTTGTCAAAGAAAACTCATTTAGTTTTTTACCAAATCAAATTCGTAAATGCACAGAAGCAGATGTATTATATTTTGTTTCTGTTCCACATCCAACTTGGCCACATTTTTCGGATGGATGGGTATATCGAGCAATACCTAAAGAATTTAAATATCGAAATTGGAAAGATAGATGGGGAAAAGAAAGAATTCTAATTCCTATTGAACAAGAGGCTTTGATTCCTGTTTTTAAAATGACAGATGAGAAATCAAAAGAACTTCAACAATTACTTTCCACAATGTATTGATATGCCTGATTTATTTAAAGAGATTGTACCATCAATCTTACAAACTAAAAAATCTCCGTTTAAAGATGAATATGATTATAAGGACTATGTGCCTTTCGTGGTCAATCGTGCCTTGTCATATCACTTAGATTGTATATCTTATGTTAACCAGTTAAACCTTACTCCTGGTATAGACAAGGATATGCAATATTCTTATCTTCTAAATACCATAAGACCGATGAAAAGGAAATTCCAACCTTGGCAGAAAACATCGGTTGATAAGAACATAGAAGCCGTTAAGAAATACTTTGGTTATTCAAATGAAAAAGCTAAAGATGCTTTGCGTATTCTAAATGATGAACAAATCGCTGAAATAATAAGAAAAACAGATAAAGGCGGAGTGACAAAGTAATGATTTCAATTATTGATTTAGTTGAAGTTACATTAGGTGAAAAAGATGATTTCTTGAAAGTTCGTGAAACTCTCACACGCATCGGTGTAGCTTCCAAAAAAGATAGAATATTGTACCAATCTTGCCACATTTTACATAAGCAAGGTAAGTATTATATTGTCCATTTCAAAGAACTATTTGCTTTAGATGGTAAACCAACAGACATTTCGGAGAATGATTTATCTCGTAGGAATGCCATTGCTAAATTACTCCAAGATTGGGGTTTAGTCAAAGTGGTAAATACCAAACAGATTGAGGAACCACCTCCTATCTTCCTATCACAGATTAAGATACTTTCCCATAAGGAAAAAGATGATTGGGAATTGACACCAAAATATAATATTGGTAAAAAACCAGGGGCTTATTGACAAATTAGTATAAATACTAGTATACTATATGTGCGGTGCTCATTTGAGGCCGCAGTTTTGAATAACTCGCTTAAATTAAGGAGAAATCTATGACAAGCACAAATCTATTATTCCCACAATGGGCTCACCTCCACAAGACTTTGGATCCATTCACAGTTGGTTTTGATGATGTATTAGACCAAATTCGTGACATCTCTGAAACAGTCGCCAAAGCAACACCTAGTTATCCTCCATACAATATCCGTCAAGTAAAAGACAACAAGTATGTCATTGAAATGGCAGTTGCTGGCTTTGCCAAAACTGATATTGAAGTTACACTAGAAGGTAACAAATTGGTCATCAAGGGTTCAGTAGTTGATAGTTCCGATGATACTGATAGTTACATCTACAAAGGTATTGCCAACCGTAATTTCAATCGTGCATTTACTCTAGCTGATAAAGTAGAGATTAAAGATGCCGAAATTGCAAATGGTATGCTTAAGGTCTGGCTAGAGAACATGGTTAAGGCACAGGATGCAGTAAAGAAAATTACTGTAAAATCGAAAGATGAATAACTGGTGGCCTGTAACCGATGATGAATGGGAACAGTTAAACTACCCAAACGGTAAGTGATATAAGGGGCTTGACAAAAGCCCCTTTTTATGTTATAATGGTTATATTATGAAAAATTGGAATAAAACTCGACCTGGTTTTACCGCTGGTAAAGCTATCTTAAAGAAGGTTCGTTCAAAGACGAACTCTGATATCTATTACACCTATTCAAATTGGGCAACAAATGAGATTGATGGAATAACTTTTATTCCTGTGGTCAAAACTGTGCCTGATGGAAGCACTCAGGTGATTCATTATATGCGTAAAGATAATTTGGAGTTTGTGAAATGAGTAAATTAGTAGAACATCAATTATTAACAAATTGTAAAAGACCTTTTAATCCAAGAAATAAAAGTGATATCGTTTTATTAAGACAATTTTTAAGTGAATATAAATGGGGTAGTCCTTGTCCATTTCTTTTAGAAGAACCATATCTAACTATACCTGATATGATGAAGGATAAGTATATTAAATATCAACTAGGGATTCCATTATGAATTGGTTAAGGCATTCTGGTTGCAACATCATATTAAAATTAAATCCATTTCATTGGAGATTTAATATTGAAATGTTTAAAACAAATGAAGCGTGGGAACAAGACGCTTTAATTATAGAACTTTTACCAGTCACCATTCGTGTTTGGTTTGACAACGGAGAGTGGTAAATGCAAGGTTGGGGTAAACATCTAGTTATAGATGCCAAAGGTTGTTTTCCAGCCAAGGCTCAAGATCCGGAATATATTCGTCATTTTACCAAAGAATTGGTAAGACAGATTGAAATGGTACCTTATGGTGAACCACAATTGGTACATTTTGCGGATGGAACTGATTTAGCCGGCTGGACGGTCATACAATTAATTGAAACTTCCAGCATCATGGGGCACTTCCTAGACCATAACGGAGACCTCTACCTTGATGTCTTTAGTTGTAAAGACTTTGAGGAACAAAGAGTTATAGATACATTAGAGCATTTCTTTTCACCTGATGAGATTAAATCTCAGGTATTGATAAGGGATGCTAGGTCATAAATAAGCGTAGGTGAGCAGGTACAGAGCGATACAATTATTGGGTCAATTTACTAAGGAGAGACCTAATGAAGTTAAGTATAGTTGGTTGTCCCGATAAAAAGCGCTTTAGACCGTATGTTAAGCGGGCTGCTCAATTTTACGCACAAGAATTGATATCTGAAAAAATGTTAGAAAACATCTTTGTTCGGATAAAATTTACTAAAGATATACCGGCTTATGGGTATGCTTCAGTAGAGGAATATAATAATAGTGGTAAGCCAAGAGAATTTGAAATTGAATTACATTCTGGCATTGGTGGTTATGATATTCTCAAAACATTGGCACATGAAATGGTTCATGTTAAGCAAATTGCAAAAGGTCAACTATCATTGAGCAAACGAAACAAAAATCTCTGGTTCGGTCAGCGTATTCTAAAAGAATACCATGAGCGTCCTTGGGAACAGGAAGCGTTCGCCCGTGAACGCCTCTTAGCTACCCGTGCAATGATCTATGTTGAAAAACAAATGGTCAAACGCATTGACAAACTTGTAAAAAATGCTTGACGAGAAATCAAATCAAGCATACAATGCAAGTTCTTTAATTTTTTCGTTCATTGTTTACCGCAATTGCAATTGCGTCCTTGATTACAGTCACCAGTGCAGGCTGATGTACTATTCCATTCTTTCTTTGCTTGTGCCCAAACTAGTTTAGGA
>Ga0208616_1000398_pt1 | contig 12538 bp, 16 predicted proteins | sample CryBogCBE16Oct07_FD_184575 | JGI IMG/M metagenome (GOLD analysis project Ga0208616, IMG submission 184575) | Freshwater microbial communities from Crystal Bog, Wisconsin, USA - CBE16Oct07 (SPAdes) (version 2) | ecosystem: Environmental > Aquatic > Freshwater > Lake | place: Crystal Bog... | reverse complement strand
TTTGTTGAGTATATACTTGACTGCGTATTATAATTTGTATAAAATACCAAATTTAGTTGTACTCAAAGGATTATTAATACCATTGAATCCTACTGTAAATGAAGATTTAGAATGTAATTGATTATAATCAACTAAACTTGCTAAAGTTGTAGTAAGTGCAATTTTCTTAGATACGAAATAATTTGCACCAATACCTACGTTTGCATTAGTTGTAGTTGCATTAGTCTTACCAACTTCTAATTTGTTACTCGAAACACTTAATTGAGAAAAGATATTCAATTTTTTTGAATTTTTCAAATAACATCTTCCAAAAGCACCAATTGAAGTTGCTTTTTGTGTACCATCCTCACCAATTCCTGCGCTTACCCCTAACGCAAATCTGTTAGTTAAAAAATAACCAACTGTTGGATTAATACTGTACTGTCTTTCGAAACCTGTTGTTTTCGAATAAGAAAATGTTCCTTCTACGAACTTTTCTGTTTTTTTAAATTGTGCATTTGATGTGAACGAAATTAACATTAATGTTAACGCTCCCAAAATGAATTTAAATTGTTTTTTCATGTTTTTTTTGTTTTGAAAATTTATTATAAGTAAAGTAAAACACTTTTTTAACACTTATCCAAATAAATAACACATAAATCATTAAAAAGGTAGTATTTTAGAGTGACTATTTGACAGATAAAAATTAATTTGGGATTTTGATATAATGGCCTTAAAAAAGTTAAAAATTTTATTTATTATTAGATATTAAAGTATTTATAAGAACGATGGCACAAGACTTTAACACACTATATGCGGTTTTAGGTACAATGGTAACCGTATTAGGATCCGCAAGCGCATGGAGATATTACGAAAAACGTGCAATGCATAAAGAAAGAGATGAAGATTTCATTCGTCATGATTGTAAAGACCGTATATCTAAATTAGAAGCTTTATTAGAGGAATCAAGTAAAGAAAAAGATGAAATGAGAATAATGATATTGGATTTAACTCGTCAAGTGGCCGAACTTAGAGTTACTGTAGAATTTTTAAGAAATGAAAATAATACTTTAATTACCAAATCTTTACCTAAAAAAAGAACTCCCAAAACAAATTAATATGAAATATATATTCACAGAAAGTCAAGTTAAGAAAATTATTGACAACCAATTAAACGAACAAACAATACAATCTTATGAAGGTGTGGTTAAAACAATCAATGGTAAAACAATGGTTATGGCAACATCTGAAATGGGTAATACTAAACAAATTCCTGTACAATTGAAGGTTAATGTTCCTGATGGTACTAAAGTTTTTGTTGGTGTTAAAAACGGCCAATATGAAATTTGGGGAGGAAAACCTAATCAAAAACTTAATTAAATTTTAAGATAGATTAATATGAAAATAACAGATTTATTATTTGAAATAGTATTAGATGAAGCAAAAGGAAAAGATTTATTTGCAAGTTTAATATCAAAATGGAAAACACAATCACCTAAATTCAACGCTTTAGATGATACAGAACAATTAAGAGTTGGTGAATACATTTTTAATTTTTACATGAAAATTAGAACAAGTATCAATATGGGAGCACCTGCGGTTGTGTCTTTTTTAACCAGACATGACGGTGAACATGGTTCAACAAAATATACTTTACAAAATTTAACTGACCCAAGTCAATTAGTTCCTTTTCCTGAATTAATTGAATTTCTTAGTGAATGGGGTAAATTTTATCCAAATGCGGATGTTTTTGATACTGAAGAGGCGGAAAATGTGGAAGAAAGAGAAGAAGAATTACAAAAAATCTTCAATCAAAATGGTCCAAATATTACACCTGAAAAGATAGAAGAATCCAAAAAAATGTGGTATGACGAATCTACCGCTTTAATCAATAAACCGGGTTTTCGTGTTTATGAGATTATGAGTGAGGATATGTCAAAGAGAATGGGTTACTATTATCAACAAATACATAAGGCAGCTTATATACATCATAGAGGTGGAGGTCAAAGAATTAACTCACCTTGGTGTGTAACATGGAGAGGTAATAATTTCTCAGAATATGAAACATACGATGAAAATGGTGTTGGAGTTGGTAGACCATTATTCACTCACGGTGGTAACTTATACGGTTCTTATAGAAAAGAAGGTAGAACTTTCTATTTTGTAATTGATGAAAATAAAGATAAGAATGACCAATATTATATGAGTGCATTACAAAGAAAAGGTAATGGATTTATATTAACATCTATGTTTAATAATGGTGATAATACTAAGACTTGGCAACAAATTTTAGATATCTATCCTGAATTAACAGATGAGGAAGATAAAATTAAAAATAGAACTTTGGTTGATAGTGAATTGAATTTACAATCAATTCTGAACCAAATAGATGAGGCAGGTGGACCAAGAGATTTTGTTCGTCAATCAAGAGCAAGAAAAGACCAATATATTACTTTAGGTGGTTATATTAGAAAACCAAAGTCATGGTCTGCAATGGATACTGAATTAAGAGACAAATATATTAACACAATTGATACCGCAAACGCTTATCAAAAGATTAGTAATGAGGAGTTGTTAAATGCTATGTTAGAAACTCAAGGTATCAAAAACATGTTGATTAGAAGATTAGCAGTATTCAATAAAGATTTAGGTTACATTGTCGATAAGATAATGGAACAAAATTACGAAAGAGAATATACCGGTAAGAAAGATAAAAACATTATTTGTTATAGAAACAAACATAATAACCTTTGGGGTGTATATGATTTGTCGACAAATAAATGGTTAACTCATGACGGTGTTACATATTCATGTGAATTCAGAGAAGATGATTATGATTATTATGATTTTACAAAAGAAAATGAAACTGACGCAACCACAATTTTAGTTACAAAATATATCAATCAAACAGGTCAAAGATTTTACACGGTACAAGTTGGTATGAGTGTATCTCATGAAGACCATGTTGCTAAAGTATATATTTTAAGTGGAAAACAATTTGATTCATTGGGAGATATGTTCCAAGAGAATCCTGGTGAGTTTTCTGATAAAGATGTTGACTTAGGTGAAGAAGAAGAAATAGAAAAGGGACTTTAAGTCCCTTTTTTTATTTTTCAATATGTATTTTAATTTTTGGTTCGTAACCTTTTGGTAATAAATTTTCCATACCCGTATATTCACCGTGTTTTTTGTCTAAACGAATTGTAATTTCTTTTTTATCACAGTTCATCATAATTTGACCTACTGTTTGCATATGAAACTTATTATCTGTTCTATATGGATTTAAGAATGGATTTTTCTTATATTTTTTCTTCATCAAATCTATAACATCTTGGTCAGTTTTGGCATCTTTCAAGTGTTCTTTAGCTAATTCCAATCTACTATCTGAAGATTGTTTTTTTGGACCACTCTGATATCCTAAATCTTTATGGAAAATACCATGATTAGTTCTAACAACTACTTTTCTATCATGTTTTAATTTTTTGATAACAGGTGTATCTATACTTGAATGTTCAATTACATATATGTCTTTACCATCACTAATAATTGATTCACCTGAAACGCCCTTGAAATCAGAACTTCCGTCACCTTTCGTTGAAATTAAAACTTTAATAGCATCTCTTAAATTCTTTTGACATAATACTTGTCTAATTTTAGCACCGTCTGTTGCATGTTTAGGGGACATTTTTTTATCTAAATTATGTCCTTTTTCTTCTTTAGCCGCTTTAATTTTATCACTTTCTTTTTCATCGTCATGAACCATCAAAGATGAATTAACAATACCAATACCAAATTCGTTCATTCCTTCAGACCAATCGGTATCAACATCATGCCAATATGCAATTTCAATACCATCAAGAACTTCATGAACCATTTCCATTTCTGCGGTATATCCTCTATCTCTATTTTTAGCTAAAACAATACCATCTTTAAGTCTAACACCCGCAACTGTGCATTCATTTAATGTATCTGAAGTTGCAACATCACCAATAATATTCTTTAATTGTGATTCTGTAATTATAATTGATTTACTCATGTTATATAAATATTATGATAATAGAGAATAGAACTCATTAAAGTGTTTAATACGGTCAGGAAGACCAATTGTACCACCATTTACACGTTTAGTAATTGCTGTAACAACTGCTTCAGTTGCACCACCGTCAGCCATTTTATGTAATCCATTTTTAGTGAAGAACCAAGCTGCAGATAATAAAGCATAATCGGTAGCAACTTTATCAGGATTAGAAGCAATATCTTCGTTGATTGATTTACCAAATGCAGTATAGTTGTCTTTACCTGTCAATTGGATTGCACCACGACCATGGTATTTCCAACCATCACCAGTGGATTCTGCACCATTACCCATTCTACCACCGTATATTAAATTAGCAATCTTTTGTGGTTGTCTTTCATATGCTTTAGCCTTAGCTTCATCAGGGAAATATTTCTTAAATAAACCTAACAAACCTTTAGCACCATAATTTAAATTTTCTTGGAATACTTTAAATCCACCGCTCTCATGACCACATTGAGCTAAGAAATGTGCAAGTCTTAATGGTGTATTAATCTCAAATTTAGACGCTGTATCAGGTATTTGAGCAATTACCGCATCAGGAATATGACCTCTTAACGCTTCTAATTTTAATCCACCAACACTTTTAATTGGTGCCGGTTCAGTGATAACGTTCGGTACACTTACAGGTGCAACTGTCTCATTAACACCCATTATAACAGCCCAAGTTTTATCACCAACAATACCATCTGCGGTTAAATGATGTTCTGACTGCCACGCTTTAACTGCCGCATCTGTTTTTGGACCAAATTTACCAATTGGGTCTAAACCCAATTTAACTTGTAATTTTTTTACATCTTCTCCTTCTGATCCTAATTTTAATAACATAAACTTTCTTTTATTATAAATACAAGTTTATATTAATAACGTTTCTTTAATGGGTCCTTAAAAAAAACTGAAAAATCTCCAACAACTTTTTCCTTTATATTATGAATTTTTTCATAACATTTATCACATAATTTGACCTTAAAAGAATACATGTTAAAATTCTCATCTAATACCTTATAGGTCTCCTTTTTTTGTATTGGATTGTGACATCCAAGAGAGTTACATTTTTTTGGCATAAGCATAAAAAAACCTCGATTAGACGAGGTTTAAATTCATTTATTATATGTTCCACAAGTTGGACAAATTGGTAAAGATTTCTTTTTCTTATGTGTAGTTTGTGTAAACTTATGTCTACAATTTCTACATGTAATAAACTTAGCGTCTTTATCCTTTTCGTTTCTCTTATTATATATTTCTATACTTCTTAATATTTGATTGTACTTATCGTCAGATAATTGAAATTGTCCCACATCATTCCACCATTTAACTGAATTGTTTTTTGGGAAGTGTATTGCTTGTCTAACCCACTCTTGACCCGGTTCAGGATGTTCTACATTCCATAATGTAATTACATTAGTATCATGTTCCCAATTTTGTTTGTCTCTTTCACCATTACTATATGGTTCAGTAATCCAAATAATACGTTTACTAACTAAATCAAAAAAATTCAATGTTTTTCTACCATTTGTACTTTCTTCTAATCTATCTTCATATCTAAATCTATGTGAGGCATATTTTCTTTCAGGCTCACTATAAAGTCTTTTTCTTCTTGTAAAAGCAAAACTTCTACTCCTTTCATCAATATCACCATCTTCAGAAATTTCTTCTTGATTTTCCATTGGGTTTATATTATTAACTACATAGTTGTACATGAACTCACTAACTCTTTCGGGGTCGGTAACTTTATTACTTCTTACTGCGTTTCTTAATTTTACCAATAAACTTCTAAAAGCTATATCCGGCATACCACTATATGAACCAATACTAACTAAACCTTTACTATTGATTAATCCCATTTTAGCCAACTCTCTACATTTTCTCATGGAGAATTGGTCGGCAATAGTTTCGGTATGTTTTAGAAATTCAACAGCATCATCTATTCCTAATTTACCCGTATATAATTCATACATCTTATCTCTACCATATTTCTTATATTGATATTGATGAGCTATTTCATGTAACACTACGTATAAGGCTCTATTTAAATCAAGTCTTAAAACAATTGGACTTATAACAACCTTATCATGTAAGGCTAAACCAAATGCACCCATTTTAATGTCTTTAATTTCAATATATTGACATCCCGATTCCTCTATGAAAGATTTTATCAATTCCTTAAAATTCTGTATTTCAGGATATTGTCTTTCTAACGTATCTAAGAAATCATCTAAACCGGCGGTCTCTTCGTTTAATATTTTCTTTAATTGTTGTTCAGATATTAAAATCTTCATATTATATAAATACAACAAAAAACCCTTCTAAATGAAGGGTTTATTTTTTATCCTAAGTTTTTATATGGGTCCTCCGTTGGTGGAGGTGTTTGTGCTGTTGTTGTTTGTGGTGGAGGTGTTGGTGTACCATAAGCAGGTCTTGATGCTATGTTGTTTATATCAGATTGTTGTTGTGATGTAAGTTGTGGGCTTGTATGAATATTTTTTAAATTATCCATAAATTGTTGTCCATTTTGAGCTAACATATCATTAGGTGATTGTGCTCCATAAGAACTTTTCATTTGTGTTCCACCACTCGAAGCCATTTGTTGTTGTGCTGCTCTTGTTCTACTACCCATAATTCCATCAATACCATCTTTATTTGGTCCTGTTGTTCCTAAATCATAACCCGCAGCTTTTAATTGTTTTTGTAATTCCATTACTTTAGGGTCAGGTTTAGATACTTTAGCCGCCGCAGCAACACCTGCAGCAACCTTTGTAGCTGCTGCTGGGTTTGTTTTAGATAAAGTAGCAACATAAGCTTGAGCTTTAGTAATATCATCTTGTGTTACCTTAAATGTGGTCATATAATCAACCCAAGACATTCCGTTCAATTTAGGATTATTACTTTTAATTTTAAGTGTTGCTGGATCAACTTGACCCATTGCGTTAGCGATATTTACGTATCTTTGATTTTGAGTATTTTGTGTTGCTTGTTGTTGTTTAATTAATTGTTGTGCTGCGGTTTGTTCTTCTGGTTTGATTTGATATTTTGTAACATAATCAAGTGGAAGTTTTCCATTATTAGCATTTAATGTATTAGCTATATTTTGAATTCTTTCTTGTGTTTTAGCATCTTGTTTTGCAACATACTGATTAGGAACATAATTCGGTGTTTGTTCACTAATAACTTTATAAACAATATCTCTTAACTGACCTTCAGTTAATTTAATAATTTTTTGTGCCATATTATAAAAATCTTTTGAAATTTGATTTAATCTTTTTAATTGATTCGTTCATCATATCATCATGGTCTAAACCACTATTGATTTCATCTTCTCTATCATAAGATGAATCATACTTATCTTTATGATTCATAAATTCATGATGTAACGCTCTTGTGAAAATACCCATATCTATATTACTAATATGATAACCTTTTTCTTCTAATTTCTCAATAATATGTGGAGCTACTTCTTTAGCTAAAGAAATTTCAACCGCACCAACTTCTGTCTCATTCATATTTCCTTGTTCATTCAAAGAAAAATCACCATGAGGCATAAATTTATGAGATTCTTCACCACTATCTCCTGAACCTTTAAATTCGTTCATCATAAAGTCAAATACTTGACTTAAATTTTCTTTTGCAACCGTAACATGGTCGTCAGCCCAATCATGACCATTATTCAATAATTCATTAACTTTTTGTTCATCCAATCCCATTAATAATTTAGACTGTCTGTGAATTTGTTCTAAATTACCAAAGAACATATAATTACTTTCCATTCCTTCCTCATTCTCTTTGATTGTTTTATTTTCAACCAATCTCTTTAATTGTTCTTCTGTGATTTTTAATTTCTTACTCATGATATAGTTTTACCTATATAAATATATCAATAACACAAAAAACCCCCTGTTTTTCAACAGAGGGTCATAGTAAGCAATCGTAATTTTCTTACTTATTGTTCAGTAGTTCGAGTACTTTATCTTTAATCTTGTGACGTTTGATATAAATGAATGCTGCTTGACATTCTTTTGTTTTATACCATTTCTTTTTTGGATGTTGGGATAATACATCAACCAATTTTTCTAATGTCCATTTGGTATTACCACCGTTCATATGACCAATAACATTTAATAACCATTTCTTTCTAATTGCGGTATTATATGCCGATGGTGATTTTTGTTGTAACTCTTTGATTGAATTGTATTTTAACGCTTCTTTGGATACATTTTCATATGTCCATTTAATATTGTTCTTACTAAACCCACGAGACATATTTTTAGATAACTCTTTATGCCAACCATTTCTAATTGAAGTATTGTAAGCAATTGTATCTTGTAATCTTAAATCTCTGACATTATCATATTTGTCATAGATTTCTTTAACCTTCTCATAACTCCATTTTTGAACAGGGCCAAATGTTCCTTTAGTCATGTGTTGAACACATTCAGGATAAAAGTCTCTTTTTAATGCAGTGTTATAAGCTGAAATATTGCCAGTCATCCAATCAGTAATCTTGTTGTATTTTTTGGCGTCTTCAATTAACGCTTCTTTAGTCCACTTTTTCTTATGTGGGATTAGTGATAAAATTTGTTTGTTGATTTTCTTACGTAAACAGAAAGAGTATTGTTCTTTGTAATTTTGTCTAAACTCTTCCTTGGATGAACATGATTTAGCAATTTCCGTTAAATCTTCAATTGTAAACTCGGGCCACACTTTTTTGACGTATACCATATTTTTATAAAATTTTCACAAAAATAAGACATAATCGTCTATAAACCAAATAATTGTTAATAACCTCGCTCGTGTAAAGTTAAAAATGATTGATCAATAGAATATTCTAAATTTAAATCATGTATTAATTCCCATACCATATTTTCATCAATTTCACGTTTAACTTCTTGATTATCAGTTAAAACGTAATTACCTTTACTAAGGATTTGCCAATCAACATTAGGGTCTAACGGACCTTCTTCTTCCTCATAATCTTCATCGTCATTAACATTGGCACCTAAATGTAGGATATATGAAATATTTTTATTATGTATAACTAAATTAACTTTTAATTTTAAAGTATAATAATAATCCGAATTATCCTCAACTCCATAACCCCAATCAATCACTTCTGTTGATACCTGAGGTCTTTGATGAACTGGTTTACTACTTTCCGCAATCATATTCATAGTGACGTATTTCGGTAAGTTGTCAATTAAAACGTAACCGGTATATGATTTATTTTTTTGTCTATCGAGATAATCCACTTCAACAGATTGATTAAGATAATCAATTTTATCATCGTTAACACTCATTTCTTTGTATTGATCTCTATATGTATTATATTGAAAATATTTGTTTAATATATCTCTTAATCTATCTCTTGTATCAAGCATTTCTTGTGTGAATGGTTCAGTAAACCATTCATTAATAGCACTTTCGAATTGTCCATAATAAGGATAGTCCCAAGAAAAATCAGTTTCAAAATCATAATCCTCAATATTAACGTCACAAAAATCTAAAAATTCAGTTAAAAAATTATCAAAATCATCAATAACATCAATATCATGATTATCCCTTATGAAGTCGTTGTATTTGTCAACATTAAAACATATTGAATCATTATGTAAAACATGTACATTTTTAGTTACATGTTCAATTTGATTATCATAAATCGAATCAACATTACTATAATTTATTTCATCAAACTTCTCAGTATATTGGTCACTAAATTTTTCTACAAATGATTCTAAGTATCTTTTTTTGAAATCATTCCAAGAACCTCCTAATTTGTCTCCGACTAAACTAACGATTAATTCGTTTTCAGTATCATAAAATCTTTCTAATATTTCCTCTAAATCATATTCAAAACCATCACCACCCCAAAGTTGAGATGGGTAATTATTTTTACTATTTTCTAATGTATTCAAATATTCTGATAATTGACGAGCATTACCATCTAATTTTCTCAACTTAAATCTAACCTCATCTTTATTTTCCCAATAATCTATAGATTCTACATTCTTATCTGTAACCATGGTCATATAAACATCTTCATCAAAATCTGAATCAATCTCTAATGAAGTGGCATCATCACCACGTTCTTCTTTTAACTTTTCTTTATATATTGAATTCACATAAAGTTCTTTATCACGAGGTAAGAACATTCTACGAGAATTATATATTTTTAATTGTTCTAATGTTGTATCTTCATTTATGGGGAAAAAGAAATCAAATAATTCTTTATTATAAAAATAATCTTTTGGATTTACATCACCATTAGCTAAATTTTTAAATTGAGAACTACTAAGATCAGTTTGTTTAAACCAAAATTGAACTCTTTTATCTAAATCAGTTTTTTCTGCTATTATATAAATTGGAGATACTTCACTATAAGTTCTAAATCTATTTGCTCTATCTTTGTTTCTTGGGTTCAAAGATAATGGTCCCCATGTTGTACACCATTCTGCACCAACACCTAAATAAACCGCCCCCTTTTCTGTAAGTGGTTGGTAAATAACATATTCATGACCATCGTGTACTATTTTATAATCTTCACCTTCTTCAACAAATTGTAATATATCTTTGAATGATTGAGTATCTTGAGCCAAATATTTTTTGATGTAAGGATAAATGTCCGGTAATGTGTTTATTTTATCCCAAGGAATAACAACATTTCTTTTGTTTATAACATCAATATATTCTTTTGCTAAACTTAAATCTTCAATATGGAACCCACCCTTTTTAAAAAGAGTTAATAGAAAACGTGCAAGTTTACCTAACTTATCAATTTCACCATTTTCATCGACTTTGGTAAATTTGTCAGTTTTAGCAATTGCATTAAATCTGTTTCTTGGTATTGACGAATAATACTTTTCATAAATTTTATTTACGTCTTCCACAGATTCAGTCAATAACTCATATAGTATCGATTCAAAATTCATTATAATAAATACATTTAAATAGCCATCTCCCTTAAGTCATCCATGTCCCAAGCAAGTTTATCATATATACCTTCACTTTCTAATCTATTGTATTTTGCATAATAAAGTGTTACCAAAGAACTTCCTTTTATAACTGCCATTAACATCTGCCCTTTTGGCATTCCTTGTGATGACTTACTTACAGTTACCTTAGGGTCAAGTATAAAAAGATTACCGTATCCTGATTTTAATAATTTTTTGGTATAGAACTTATCTTCTTTACTATTAAATTGTATTTGGTCAATATTTCTTAAATTAAAATCGTAAAGAACAACACCTATTTTTTCGTCAGGTGGAAATCTTAAACTTTCAATCTCATCTATTTTACCTTGGATTTCAGTTTTAATTTCAGGTGTCATTATAAATTTACCTACAACCTGATCAATTTTATTATCAGGAAAATGTGCAATTAAAACAACATCTAAATATTTCACACCAACTCTTTGATTTAATCTTTCAATAAAATGATTAGTTTTTGCTAATTCGTTAAGTTGGTTTTCAGTAATTAAAATTCTCATTAATATATAAATATCATCTCAAATCAAACAAAGATGATTTTATATTTAAGGTAAATCTGATAACTGATATTGAGATGAACGGACAGCAAGATAAGATTGGGTTGATGCCCAAGTTAAAGCATCTGAAATGTTTGTTGCATTTGCACCATAACGATTCAAATAATAAAGACATTCACTATCGTTACCTGGAGCATGTGCCGTTATTGTACCTGAATTATTTACATAAATTGCGTACCCACCAAATGGAATGTTAATACCATTATAGAAATTTGTTTGATATGTTGGACCATAATCATCTCCTCCATTGACACCAAACGAGAAATCTCCATTTGTTATGGCATGTTTACCTAAAATATTATTTACACTAATTTTGTTTGTACTTACTGACATTTTATTTTTTGTTTCTTATAAATATCTAAACAAAACTTAAATATCAAAGTATTTTTGTTACCCTTTAAGTCTTTTAAGGATTTCTAAATTCTTTTGTACTAACACTAATTTTTTAATTCCTGAACGTCTACTACGTATAGGACGTGGTTTTGGAGCCGCTGTTCCCATATTGATGTAATTTATTTACTTTTTTTATTTGTATCCCAAAATAATTTTAATTCACCTCTTGTGTTACCATCTGACCAATTATCAAATTCCAAAAATTCAGGAATCATAATAACATCAAATTCCATAACATCTTTATCTATATTTTTAATAACTTCCATAAAATTATCACTTACATTTGAGTTTTTTACATATACGGTATCCGTAGTATCATCGTACTTAAATGTAATTGTATTTCCTAATGTGTCAGTTTTTGTTTGTTCCATAATATATTTTATTATAAATATTAACAAATTATTAGTTAATACCACATCTTTTATTTATATTTATTATTATAAATTTGTAGTTATGAAAAAGATACTTTTATTAGCTTTAACATTAATGTTATTAACCGTTTCATTCTCACAAAGAGGAGGACGTGGTGGAGGTCATTTTGGGGGTGGTTTTGGGGG
>Ga0208616_1000394_pt1 | contig 12581 bp, 5 predicted proteins | sample CryBogCBE16Oct07_FD_184575 | JGI IMG/M metagenome (GOLD analysis project Ga0208616, IMG submission 184575) | Freshwater microbial communities from Crystal Bog, Wisconsin, USA - CBE16Oct07 (SPAdes) (version 2) | ecosystem: Environmental > Aquatic > Freshwater > Lake | place: Crystal Bog... | reverse complement strand
TTATCCACCAACCGTAAATCACTATTGGGGACAGCTAGGCTCTAAGAAATTTCTAGGAAAGAAAGGAAAAGAGTTTAGAGAAGCCGTGTTTTTATGTGCCTATATCGCACGTAAAGGCACCTTAAACGCACGTTTACACATGGAAGTATACCTATATCCTCCAGATAATAGAAAAAGGGATGTAGATAACGTTTTAAAACCCCTTTTAGATGCTTTAGAGCATGCAAGTGTATATGAGAATGATTCTCAAATAGACAAGTTATGTATTACGAGGATGGGAAATGTAAAGGGTGGATCTTGTGACGTGGTAATTACTGAAATTAATCAGGATTTACCTTTTTAACTTGATCGTTAAATCTTCTCATTCTTTCTGTCTTTTGATTATCAATAGCTTGAATGCGCTCTTTTGGTGCATTTCTTTCAATAAGCATACGCTTTCTCTTATTTAATGCATTGATTTCATTTTCTACTATATTAGCTGTATTCCATAATCTAGCCTCTGGATGTTTAGCTATATAATCAGCTGTAGGTTGTTTGTCTTTTCTTAACCCTTTAATAGTATTCTCATGATCCGTCATACGAGTTACATTTTCATAGAACTTATTAGCAATAGCAGCAGGCTCACCTACTTGCCCGTGGAACTGACCTACAATAGGAACTCTATAAGATGGTACTTCTTCACCTGTTATTGCAGCCTTACCATATTGCACAGCTTTAGATAATTCACGATATAGTCCACCACCAACTTGACCAGCTAAGAAGTCTATTTGATCTCCAGTAGGGCTAACAGAACCCTTAATGTATTTATCTCCACCAGAAGCATAGTTTAAGAACTCAGCAATACCTTGTCCTAAAGTAGAAACGGTATCTCTTGATCTTGTATATCCTGGTGTAGGTGCAGTAGCACGATCTGTTTTAGCAATAGGTCTACCAAATACATCTTTGTTTTCAGCTAATGCAGCTAATGGGTCAAGTACGGTAGGCGCAATAGATTGCATAGTCCAACCTACGGTACCTAGAGGGCTTAGTGAGTCCATCATGGCTCCAGTTAAGTCAGCAATATGTTTACCTGGATTCTTACCGCCATGAATAATAAAGTCCATGACTTGTCTTCCTGCATTAGGTAATACGTTATAACCTTGTGGATAAGGTATAGGGAGGTAATTGCCATCAGGCATTGGAATAATAAATGCTTTTTGTCTTGTAAACTCTGGAGGATCATTATCATCATATCCAGCAGCATCCATCATGACAGCTTGAATCATACCAGCTAAGATACCACCACCAATAATAGCTTTGCCAGCAGGACCTTTTAATGTTTGATAGATACGTTCTGTACCTTGTATAGCAGGATTAAAGAACGCATATAAAGCACCAATCTCACGAGTCTTAGCACCTTTTTTGTCAAAGTTTACTGTAATGTTTTTAGCAATAACTGCAGCTTTTTGTGGAGATAATCCTTTATCTAAAGCAGCTTTAGCCGCAGCAAGACGAATAGAGTTTTCCATCACATCATTGAAGTCAGTTAATGTACCTGCTATCTTATAGAAGGCATTCTTAGCATTAGCACTTAAACCTTTTTGATTCATCTGTTCTAATAGATGATTAATGATTTGCATTTCTTCTTGGTTACGAATCAATGAATCACGGTAACCTGTTTGGAATCCTTCATCACGCATACGTTGATAGAATTTACCCCAATCACTTTTAATATCAGTAATGCCTTTACGTTCAGCACGATGAACTTCCATAATGCCTCGCATAGCTGGCATCATATCTCTAGTAACTTGTGCTTGTTTACCTGCAATAGGCGTATTGGTTAGGTTTAAATTACCCGCAGCGTAATCACGCATGAAGTTCTTTAATCCAAATACTGGATTATATTGAGTGTTGACATTCTTAAACCAACGAGTGTAATAGCCAGCAATACTTTCAATAGTACCAAGCTCTTCTACATCTAAGTTCTTTAATGCTTGCACCATACGCATAGCTCTTGGATCATTCTTACTAAAGAATATAAATCTATCTTTACCATTAATGCGTACTGGGAATACATTGTCATTGTATCTAGCCATGACATTAACTTTAGATCCTACAACTTCCTTACTTTCATTAACTGGAAGCCCTGAATCAAAATCAAAGTTTTCTTCTGGCTCTATACCTTCAGCTTGTTTAACTTGTTTAAGGTAGCGCTCTTTAGGTTCAGCCATCAAGTTATTAACAACTTGTTCTGCATCTGTGATTCCAAGACGAGTAAGCTCTGCGACAGCTTGCTTTTTACTTCTAATAGCATCTGGATTAATAGGTAACCAGAAATCAGGATTAGGACTTTGAATAGCAAGACCATATAAAGCACGGCCTACACGAATTTTTTCTGAACGAATGATTGCACGTTCACGTTGTGCAATAAGATTACCTAAGATATCCTGATGTTCTTTTAATGAACCCATAGCACGTTTGCTAAATGAGCCACGGCTAGATAAGCCTTGACCAGTACCGACCATGCCAGGAATTTTAGATACAGAATCTTCTACACGATTTAATGGTACATAATGTTTATAAGTTTTATTCCATTTGTCAATAGTATCTTTAGTCTCTGCACCAGAATTAACAAGAATATTTTGTGTGCCTTTTCTCATGTCATCAAACCATGTTGCCACTTCTTCTAGATGTTTCTTTTTAACTGGATCTAGTTCAGCTAAATACTTTCTAGCGTCATCAGTATGAATACCAGATCCTTTGTCTTTTAAAGGATTAGGAATAACTTTATTTGTTTTGGCATCATAGATATCTGGATTGATCTTATTTATTTGAACGTTACGTTCTTCTGCATGACGATTCAATAGATAATCATGGATCTCTTCAGGCGTAACCTTGAGGCGCTGCATTGTTTTAACAGCAGGCAATACTTCTTTTAATAGGAAATTACGAATACCAGATGCGGTTCTACCATGATAAAGCATTTCTTTTTCATAAACGTTCCAGTTATCTTCTATCTCATGGCCAGCTTTAGTAATGATTTGTTGAACACGTTTAGTGTCAATATGCTTATCTTGAAGTTTATATAGCCAGTCATCAATCTTAGATTCTTCTGGACCATGCCATTGAGATTCAACTTCTTGGCCTTTATAATTTACTGGTGGACGTTGTGATGCTGCAATATCTGTTGGTGTTTTAATCTCTGGAGCTTTTGTTTCTTTAGATGCTTTTCTTAATGATGAGCGTACTAAGTCTTTAACTTCATCAGTTGATAGCTTTTTAAATACGCCATGCTTAATAAGAAAAGTTCTTACTTTTTGAACAATCTGTTTCCATAAACTATGTTCTGGAGCTGTTTCACCTAGATGAGCGAGAACCTCTTCTAAGAATGCAGGCTCTTTTAAATGGCTATAAGATTTCATGGTTGTATCCCATGCTTCTTTAACAGCTTTATCTGTTTTGCTTAATCTTTTAACATTATCTAATACAGTTTTATATCCTGACTCACCAAGCATTTTTTTCATGCCATAATGAGTACCAACTTCATGTAAGGCCATAGCCCTTACTTCATTAGGCTTAATACGGTCAGATATAAAATATGATCTATCTGTAATAGGATCATAAAATGCACGAGTATTATTTGTAAGTTGGTTTATTCTATCGCCAATGTAATCTTTGTCTTTGAGTTCATTAATGTCTTTAACAACAACTAACTTATTATTATCAAGTAGTTTATTGCCTTCTGAACCAAATTCATTTTTAACTGCATCTGTAATAACTTCTGGTGTGCTACCACCTTCAACTTTACCTTCAGATAAATAAATCTTATTTTGCTCTTCAGCAGCTGCTGCTCTTGCTGCTTCATTAGGCTCCATCTGTTGTTTAGCTAAATTCTTTTCATACACCATGTTTTCATGCTGAAGCTTATCCATTTCATAATCATATGTATGGATTTTTTCACCAGTCTTCATTAAGTCAGATATATAGTTATATCCTGGACGTGCATCATAAAGTCCATCTGGTGGAGTAGCAGTAGATCTAATATCAGGTGGCAAGTATTCATCAAGCTTACCATCTTTAACTAAAGTAAGAAGATCATTGCCGCCTTCTCTAAAGACATGGTTATAACCTTCAACTTTGCCAGTCTCACCTAACATATCTGATTTTTGAGACTTATCAATACCTTTTAATTCAACTAGTTTTGCAGATAGTGTTTGTGTAGGAGGCTCTTTAAACTTCTCTTCACGTGCTTCTTGTTTAAGTTGTTTTTCTTTAGCTACTTCTTGTTCAGCTAAGTTTTGTTCTAAGGCACGTTTAGATTCAGTACCAAGCTTTTCAACATCTGCTTGATTAATAAGCCTTCCACCAACTGGTGTAAATTCTTTTTCTGTTTCAGATATAACGCCAGTAGGTTCTTCTTTAGGCATTTCAGCAGCCTTAGGAGCTTCTGCTTTAACTTCTTCTTCAAATTGGGATTTATCTAATGGAATCTCTTTGCCTTGATGAAGCTCATCAAGCATAGCTTGTGCATCATGTGAAAAAGATTCTGGTGCTACAGGCGTTTCTGTGGGGGCTGTAGTAGGCTCTTTAACTTCTGGAGCTTTAGCAATTTCTTTATTGTATGCTTCAAGCTCTGGAGATGGGGTAATAGTAGGTTGACCTACTTCTACTGTGGGAGTTTTTTCTTCTGCACGTCTGATTGCACCAATATCGCCTTGCAATGCTGACGGAACAACTTTTTCACCTAATGATGTTAATTTACGACCAATAGCAGTTTCTTTTTGACCAGCTAAACCAACACCAGCAGCAATAGCAATTTTCTTCGGATCAAGCTCTTGTCCACTTACAGCTTCTTGCCCAGCTTCTATACCTGAAGATACTGCTGAGTTAAGTAATGCATTTGCACCTGCTGCCATTTTTTGTGCTTTAAGTGTTTTTGCAGCTTCTTCTGTTAATCCTTTTGCACTTTTAAGTAATGTTCCACTTGGTCTCATAGCTAATAAGTTAGGTGCTAACTCACCTGCAAATGATGCGTATGGGTGTTCTTTTTGTTCTTTTTCAGCTTGCTCTTGAGCCAATCCTAATGCTTTAGCAATCTTTGGATTTTCTTTTAAAAACTCATCTTGTAATTCAGCAGTTTTTTCAGCTGCAGCAAAGCCAACTCCCATACCTCCAGCTATTGCTCCAGGAATTCCAGCAACAGATCCTAATGTAGCGCCAACTGAACCAGCAACTATACCAGCTACAGAAGGTAATGCACCACGTATTGCACCATGTCCAAATGCTTCTGATGCTGTTGTAGGTTCTTTTGGTGGGGTTTGTAATATGGGAGGAATGGGTGCGCCTTCAGGTCCAGTCACTGGCGCTTGTGGTGTTTCTTCACTTGCTACAGGCGTGGCTGCTTGCGCTTTAAAAGCGTCAAAACGAGCTGTTAAATCAGCTTGCGTTATATTATCTGGGACATTCTTAATAAGAGTCCCATCAGGCATCCTGACATCTATAGGCATAATCTACTTAGGTAGTTGACTAAAATCTACTGTTTTGTTTCCACCAAAAAACTCTTTTGCTTTGTCAATAAATCCAGGAGCTGGTGGAGGCGCTGGTGGTGGTGGTGCCTCTTCTGGTTTAGGTTGTTCACCAAGTAACTTAAATAATGGTGTATTTTTGTACGCATCATATGTTACTTTATAAGCATTTCTTTGTACAGTTCCTTCATCAGGATCTAATCCTAGTTTAGCATATTCTGATCTAAGGCTAATTGCATTTCTAGCAATAGAATCTCCCCAAATCTTAGAAGCTTCTCTAGAATTTGTAGCTTGTTGTGCTGCAATCGTAGCATCACGTTGAGCTTGAACAGATGCAAGTGATACAGCTTTGTTTTCTTTAGCTGTTTGTGCATTAAGAGCAGTGTCCATAAGTTTAGTACGTTGAGCTTCATCTGCACGATCTTTTTCAACAGCCAATTTAAGTAATTCTTTTTGATCTGATTCAGTAAGGCCTTGTTGTTTAGACATCCAATCAAGTGTTTCTGCACCTGCTTGGCCTAAATTAACGCCAGCAAAAGGACCAGTTTGTTTTAATAGGTTAAGACCTAATTGAGTCCATTTATCTTGACTCATTTGTTTTTGACGTTCAGAAATGCTAGACTCTAAAGCTTCTCTTTGTTTTCTTTCATTTGCTGATTCTTCTCTTGGCGTAGTAAGTTCTTTCATAGCCATACTGCCAATATCAGATAATTTTGGATTGAAAGCAGTAGGATCATAATTTGCAGGAGGAGTAAGTTGTGACTCATCTAAACTAGTTCCATCTGTTGCAGTATCGCCACCACCTACGAATGCTAATAAGCCACCACCTGCTGCACCGACTGGTGGAACCATATTGCCTGTACCGACTGCACCTAAACCAGTTCTGTTTTGTGGGGCCATAGCCATTTGTTGTGGATTAGGCATTGGAGTTTGTGGCATTGGTAATGGCTGAGCAAATACTTGTTTTGCTTGTGGATTAGATTCAAGATATGCATGATTTCTAATATCACCATCTGCAATAATTTTAGCTATAGTAGATGAAGAAGGGCTTTTTTTAATACCATCAAGTTGTTGATCACTCATCATACTCATAGGAAGACCACCAGCAGCTTTAATCACACCACCATCTTTTTTGCTTAAGCCATATGCTGTAGCACCAAGACCAGCCAATTGTGTAAGTGGGTTTGGAGGTGCTTGGTACATTTGTGTAGAAGATTGTTGCATTGGTAAACCACGTAACATAGAATTGAGTAAACCAAGTTGCATAAATGGGTATTGTTGAGCTGTTGCATAGTTTTGAACAGCTTGGTTGATTGCATTTTGTTGTTGTGTTTGTTGTTGCTGACCAAATGTATTTTGTTGGTTTGCAATACCTTGTTGAGCTGCAAGTTGTGCGCCACCTAATGCACCTAATTGATTTGCACCGCCCATGTATGCTTGGCTTGCTGCAAGTTGACCTTGAAGACCTTGAAGCCCTAAATTAGCACCAAATTGTTGAGCTTGTTGTGCTTGATTAAATGCATTGTTATAACCTTGACCAATTAATTGATTTTGAGCAAGCATTTGATTTTGTCTATTTTGTGCATTCATTAATGCTTCACGAGAACCACCAAACGCACCTTGTTGTGCTGCTTGACTTTGTTCTTGTTGACCCGCAATACCATATTGTTGATTAGCTAATGCTAATTGTGGTGCTAATGAGGCTTGAATATAAGGATTCATATATGCTTGTGTAGCATATGGGTTTGTAGCTTGAGCTGCATAGTTAGCACCAAGATTACCCATGCCAGTTTGAACATTGCCTAAACCAGCCATACCACCTAACGTACCTAAAGTAGCCATACCATATTGACCTGGCACTTGCATATTAGCTGCTGTAGTATATGCTTGTTGTTGCATAGGAGATGGTGCTGCAATGTAATCTAATGGGTTAGAACTATATGGAACATAAGGCTGGAATCCAGTCATGCCAGGTGTATAGATTTGAGTTTGTGCTGCATTAAGCATATTCTCAACATATGGTTGAGCATAATCTGGTATGTTAGTAGTATAAGAAGTATTTGATGTAGGCGCTGGAGCTGGTGGAGATCCGCCACCAAAGTTAAATGTAAATAGATTAACTAATCCTGTTAACCAATTTGTAAGATTTAATAGTTTAAACATATGTAGCCTTATTTTTGTATAATTTTTGAAAACACTTTATCTGTGTGCTTATATCCTAAATACTCAAACAATTTTGAATTATCTAAATGCACTTTAGTACCAAATATAATTCTATTCACACCTATTCTTTTCAATGCTTGTTCTGCATATTGAAACATCTTAATACCGATACGACCTTTACGATATTCTGGTTTTACATAGTATAAATCTTCAAATGCAGTTTTACATTGTCTATAATGGGGATGAGGGTTAATAAAAAATATCATATAACCAATTAACTCACCATCATTTCTAACTGTTATAGTTCTTAGCGTTCCAGCTTCAGCACAACGTGCAAACATATCCCAGTCTGGATCTAATTCAAATTCTTTTGTAACACAAAGTTCTTCATAATGTTGCGGTATGACGAGTTTTAATTCGTCAAATATATCACGCATGTCTATATCTTCGTATATGATCATGCTGGTAAATAATTATATGTCTTAGAATCAGCTGCAATATCTTTTGTTTTAGCACGTTTAGCTTTAATGCGATCCATCATAGCGTAAAGTCGTTTAGCCCCAGCATCTGTTGAACCGTTACCTAATTCAGATACAATTCTTGCTGGAATTACAAACTCACCTTCAGCTAATCTTGCGGGTTGTCTATGGCCAATAGAAGCAGGGATAGAATCACTAACACCATCTCCAGGTCCTTTAAGTAATCTACCACCATCTGAATAGCCTCCTAATGTACCTAATCCACCTCCAGCATATCCTAATAAGCCGCCTTCTTTAACTGTTGTAGCTGGCGTTTCAGATTGAATAGATGCGATAGATGAAGCAGCTGGGTCTTGTGATTGTAATGGAGACTTCATTGCTGTTGAAGCAACCTTACCTAAAGATTTAGCTGAGTTTAAAATTTGAGCTGCCATCTTATCCGCTGGAATGCTATCTGTATCTTTTGGATAAGGCATAATACCCATTGCATTTGCTTGTAGGCTATAACCATAACCTGGATCAGTAGGTGTAATAGGAGCTTCTTTATATTTTTGATTTAATAAAGTGTTGCCAAGCTTAATAAAATCTCCTGCAGCATATTTAGGTACATTTTGCAACCCACCTTTTGCTGCATAAGTAGTATATGGATTAGTTTGATAATTGCGATATTGAGCTTGGAAATAAGGACTGCCACCTTGTGGATTATATCCTTGAAATTGAGATGCTAATGTTTTTAAGCCAAATGGATTAGGTTGTGCTGTGGGTGGAACATATGGGGATGGTTGCAAAGCTTTTATAATATATGGTGCAGCTGTTAATCCAGTAGAAATTAATGATGTTTTACCACTTGGTAAATTATCTGTAGCTGGCATATTCCACATTTGTTTTACAGAATCAAATGGATGACTTACAAACTGGTCTACACCGCTTGTAAAATTATTAAAGTTTTGACCCATATTAGATGTACTTTGTGGAGTTATTTTACTTGCAATTTGATTTGCTTGGTTTGCATTATTTGCATTGTACATATCTTGTGCGCTAATGGTGCCAGTTGGATTTACAGCTCCAGGCATCACTGGGCCAGCAGCTTGAGTTCCCACTTGACCAATATTTGATAAACCACCTGTAGTATCAACCATATTACCAGCGCCACCCATACCAATATTTGTGCTAATAGTAGGATTGGGTACATTTGCAGCAGCATTTGTAGTTAAATCTGAAATGTTTGTAACATCACTTGCATTTTTAATGGCATCAGCACCTGCTAATCTACTAATATTACCAGCCATACCAGCACCACCCCATGCACCTAAACCAGCCATTAAGCCTTGACCTAAAGATCCAGTTAGCGCTGCATCGGCTACACCAACACCAGCCGCAATCATCATTGGATCCCAGCCAGTAAATGCTGCTAAACCAGCACCTAAAAGTGTAGATAATAAACCAGCTTCTGGAAGACCTGTTTTTGGATTAATTGTAAGATGTGTACCGTTAGCTTTGGCAAATTCATTTAAAGCATGAACTTCATTCGGAGCCATATGAACCAACATGGTATCTGGACCACGACCTTGAGATTCTAGGTGTTTAGCTATGTGATGAAGGCTCATAACGGACTCGCTTTAGATAGGGTTATTTTCATGTATTTTACCATATATTTGTCTCAAACTGTTGTGCCACTAGCATTTACCCAGTGACTTCCATTGTACCAAATAGGAATATTTAATGTTGTATCAAAATAAGTTTGACCAATCACTAATCCAGTATTAGGTCTATGGGATGTAGTTCCATAATTTGGAATAAGTATAGCTCTATTAAAGCTGTCTATTTGATTAAAATAAAGCCTTAAAGTATTAGTAAATTCATCCGTATATTGTTGGCTGTATTGAGATGCAGCAATAGGAAGATTAGGTGATTTTGGTGGAATAAGTGTATTATTAAAAGCCATTATCTTCTTCCTGCTGGCTTAACATCTATTCTTGGTATACCTAATTGCCAAGCAACACCTAATCCTGTAGATTGAATTTTAAAGCTTAATTGTCTTCCACGCACTCTAGTATAGACTTGTCCATCAAATGTCTGAACTGTATATTCAGATATTGAGGTATAGTTTTGATTACTTGTTACTGTATCTATATCGCCTTGAATGGGAGATGCACCTGAATTAGCTTTACTATAAAGCGTCATTGTAACGCTTGGATTATTAACGGTTGAACCATTAAAATTGACATCAGGCAACACACGCCATACAAAACCAAGATGGTCGCCAGCATCAATACCAAAATCAGAAGATTGTACATACGCTGTAATAGGTTGTGGATTTGCTGTAGAAACATCATCATTGCCTACCTCATGATATAAAAGTCTTGAATTATAATCTGCTGCAATAGGGTATGAATTAATACCATATTGTAACCATGCTGTACGAGCCATAGTGCCATATGACCATACTTTATCTAGGTAATTGTAAATGACATATTTATCTACTGTATTAGAGTTTTGTGAGCAATAGAACCACCATACTTCATTGTAAGCTTCATTAGCACCTGCAAACACTTGGAATGCTTGGCTTCTATTTAAGTCATCAAATATGTATTGTCTTAATGAGCAAGGTAAAGTTTGAACCACACCAGTATACATATAGAACTTATCATTACCCATCCAGTAAGTCACATTATTGACTGTCACTGCTGAATTAGGACTCATGATAGATATATTATCCATTAACACTTGGAATGACCAAACATACGGATAGCCTACATATTGCATTGAATATAGGCATGAATTAGTCCATATTAAGTTTTCTTGACGGGTTGCTTGACCACACATAATAAATGAACCATTGGTTAAAGCAAACTCACCTGATTGGTTTGTCACTTGTGGAACCCATTGATATGGATTAGCTTGATCTGACCATCTCACTAACATAGGATCAAATGCTGTAGCTGGATTGGTTGGATTATATGGGTTGGCACCTAAAGCAATAATAAATTGTTGAATAGATGATGTAAATACTTGATTAGTTTCTGTAGGTACAAAAGATCCAGCGTATGAAAATGAATAAGGATTAGCATCATTTATGCCCGTAGTTGCTGCTGAAATAGGTACTGAGGTTGATCCTTGTATATATGCATTTGTGACATATGTACCTGCTGTTATATTTGTTCCAGTTATATAAGCATAGGGTAGTATATTGGTAGCATCTGTCACTGTAATTGTTGTAACACCAGACCCAAAAGATGCTGTTGTAGCTTGCAATTGAGATGAGTTAGCTAATGATGATAATAATGATGCTCTTACAGTAAGGCCTAAAGAATCTTGCCAATAAAATATTGGTCCACCACGAGGTGCAATCACTAGATCTGAACCATAGTTATCGTTAGTCCAAAGTCTAATTTGATTTGATGTGCTAGATGTGTAAGCTGTGTTCCATGCACGATTAGGATTTACTGGAATATTGACTGTACAAATACCACCTAAGCCTGATGCTGTAGCATTTGCTGTATATGTTTGGCTACCAAATATTGTAGAAATAGTATAAGTATTAGCTCCTATTACAGTGACTTGAAAGTCTTGTTGTAAAACAACTGCTTGAATACCAGATACTGCTGAACTGACTAATGAGAAATTAACCCATTGACCAGTTGTTAATCCATGTGCTGTTTGTGTAACTGTTATAGTAGAACTACCATTGATTGTTGAAAACGGATTAGTTAAAGTTGTATTTGTAAGTGCAGTTGCACCACCATAAGTACCAGCACCCCAACCAGAACCAGCAATTTGATTATTAGAGCCAGATGGATATTCATATTTAATAACAACTGTTCCACCCCCTGTAGTTGCTGATGTTGAAAATACAGTAGCATCAAATGTATAAGTTGTAAGTGATGGATTAGATGTGACTACATATTCTCCACTTAATGTAACTCCTCCTACAGTATAAGTTCCGCCCATAATAATATAATCACCTGCTGCAGGATTGTAGCTTGAATCGGTAACTGTAATTGTTGCACAACCTACATTGGCACCAGTTAAATGAGATGCTGCTGTCGTGCCATTGACACCACGAGTCAATCCGCTTAATACATTACCAGCCACAGATGTATAACGAATTTGTTCTGTGCCAATTTGAATTAACCCTTGCGCTAGGAAAGATGTGCCAGAAGTTAAGGTTAGAGATGTAGCAGATGCTGAAATACCACCATTTAAAGTAGAGAATGCTGTTTTAAATGGATTAGATAAAGTATCTGTTTGAATGATAGGTGTAATATCAAAATAAGCACCACCAAAGTAAATGTAATACTTTAATGTTGTACCTAGTCCAATAAAGCTATTGAGTCCTGTAAGGTCTAGCCAGCTCCATAATGATCGGCAAATACCTAAGAATGTAGCAGAGGCTACTTGAATCCATCCACCAATTTTTTCAGCTTGGCCTGAA
>Ga0208616_1000387_pt1 | contig 12787 bp, 5 predicted proteins | sample CryBogCBE16Oct07_FD_184575 | JGI IMG/M metagenome (GOLD analysis project Ga0208616, IMG submission 184575) | Freshwater microbial communities from Crystal Bog, Wisconsin, USA - CBE16Oct07 (SPAdes) (version 2) | ecosystem: Environmental > Aquatic > Freshwater > Lake | place: Crystal Bog... | reverse complement strand
TATAATCCTCATATCTCGCAAATTCATCTCGAGTTCAAATCCAACCATCCGGAAAATCACCGCGTTCTTCGACTTCTCCGAAATTCCAGAAGGCGTCCCTGGGGGTTGGTACTCGGGTAGTCATGATTTCCTACGCAAGCTCAAGATCCCGGACAATGCAATCGCCTCAATCGACCAAAACGAGCACAGAAAAGAAATAATTGAAAAGTTTGAAACGGGGGACGGGTACACCTATCCACTGCTTGTCCATGGGAGACTAGCAGCTCCCAGAAGAACAAGCGTAAAGGTCAAGTGGGTTCCACAGGAAATGGACCTCGAAGTTCTCCGCAGGGAGCTGGAGCCGTTCGGCAAAGTCGAGGGGATTTCCAGGCTTCGAGTCAACGGGGTCTACAAGGTGGTTTCCGAGCGGGTTAATGCAACAATGGTCCTTGCGCCAAACAAGAACATTACATCGTTCCTTACTGTCGATGGAATCAAGTTCCGCGTGTTATACCCTGGGCAGCCTCTGACATGCATGATTTGTGCATCGCCGGAGCATCTCGCCAACAACTGCCCATCCAATCGAAAACGTAGATGGGGGAACCCAGCGGCAGTCCAGGACAGGCAGCAACAGCAGCAACAGCAAGACCAGCGACAGCAAGAACAGCGAGAAGTACAGCATCCAGCGCAACAGCCTTCGCAACCACATCAGCAGCAACAGCAGCAGCAGAATCAACAACAACATGAAGCGAAGACTTGGAAACCCAAAAGAACAGCCCCCCAAACGAAACAGTAACCCAGAAATCAATGCCTACAGTGTCCTGACCAAATTTAAAATTTCAATGAAGATCGCAACTATTAATACTCGTGGTTTTGCCTCCAAGTTTAAACAAGATTTTCTTTTAAGTTATATCAAGCAACACAAGCTCGACATTGCTGTTTTTATCGACATCGATCTTAAAACCGCTAAAACAAAACCCAGAGAAAAAAGTTAGCCTATTGGAAGTTCAATGTCAGCCTGCTAGATGACCCCGGTTTTAAAATCCATTTTACCAAATTTTATTATTCCTGCTGAACAAGATAATTGGATGCGAAGGAAAATCGATGGAATTGCACCAGAAATCGCCAAATTTTAGCATTGTTGATCAAAACCGAAAATTTTCTGTGATATTCCTGGTAGTTGGTGTGATGGTTCCTTGGTTTTGAAATTAATTACATTTTAGAACCGATAGTAGGAGCTTTTTTATAGGTCAGTTTATTTCACAAGCGATACAAAGCACTCAATACAACAAGGAAATGTTAAATAAAGTTAGAGTATCAAACTCGATGTCATGTTTTCCGGCAGAGTCTGAAGTTTTTTCATTGCTTCTAGATTCCGTAAATACAGCAGTATGAATACAACACGATACATAGGGAAGACCGGGGTAATTTGGCCGATTGATTATATTTCGGCTATAACGAAAAAAATGGCTTATTTGTTGAAATATTATTATTTTAAATACCAATTCAAGATTCTCTTTAAATTTTGGAGCAGATCCAAAACATTTGATTGGAGCCGAGTTGGACTCACCTCAGGGTACTTTTAAGAATCGCAAAATTCCGCATGAAATCAGACAGTCAGAGTGTTTATCTTACGCGATAGATACTGTACTGTTGCCTGGCTAGCTCAGTCGGTAGAGCATGAGACTCTTAATCTCAGGGTCGTGGGTTCGAGCCCCACGTTGGGCGATATATATTCTTGATCAGTTTTCGGTTTCTTACCAGCAGATGGGTGCAAACGCTGTTCGAAACTTCGGAGGCCCGAGTCATACTTAATGGTACGTTTAGCAAGCCGACAGTTTTCGAATGGGAATCAAACAAGGCTGCCCTCTGGCGATGCTTTTGTACATCATCTACATCGAGCCTTTACTTCTCCGATTCAAAAAGGAACTAATGGGTGTGAAAATCGCCGGCCATCCACTGGCTGTGGGGGCCATGTAGATGACCAGTTCTTGTTTGTTAAATGTGACGAGGACAACAGGCATATGTGGGGCTTTGTCGAATCTTTCGACGATTGCACCAACGCTCTGATTAATGGTCAACAGACCAGGTTACTAGGCCTTGGGATCTGGAAAGAAAGGAAGCAATGGCCTTTTGAATGGTTAACTTCCTCTCCAAACATAAAGGTCCTGGGTATTGTCTTTTGTCCCACAGTTAAAGAGAATAGACAGTTAAAGACAATAGCAATGAACTTGAGCCAATTGCAAACCAAGGTGAGGAGAAGTTTGTGGAAAGCTTCAAATCGGAGACTGACAGTTCTGCAAAAGGTATAATTCTTTAACAAGTTCATTTTGCCTCAATTCATCCACCAGGCAAAGGTCTTCCCTCTGCCAAAGATAAGCTAAATAACATGCAAAAGGCATGCAGCAAGTTAATTTGGAGAAACCGCTTGGAACGAATTGCGAATATATTAAAATAAGTTATATTCACAAGTATTCTTGCAGTATTAATAAGAAAGAGCATAACTTTATATCCTCAGAACCGGAGTTGAACCAGTGACCTATGGAGTACAACCATCACCATCTACAGTCCACCGCTCTACCAACTGAGCTACCTGAGGTACCTAATGTGATATAGGGTAGGAGACTTGTTGTGATATAAAGTAGGATTATTATCAAGAATAGCACGTCAGTCATGCTGGATATAGTTTAGCTTATTGGTCACGTTTTGATGCTAGCCCGGACGGGCTGCGGTTATGACTTGAACCGAGTCGACTAGACTCATTCCTACGACTTGCCCCAAGTCAAGTCACCTAGTCTACTCGTACCACCGAGTCGCCGAGTCAAGACTCAATAAATCCATAACTAATTGAAGGGGGTCGGTCTAGAGTTAGATGATATAAATATATTTTCGTTTTCCAAAGTTGTGTGCTTTTCGCTTAGTTTTCAGCACGGCAACAACAAAAAACTACGAAATGGCGAGTAAAAGTTATACCAAGCCAAGCGATTGTTTTAAAAAGGTTTTCAAAATAATTAAAATTGTAGCAAGTGACACGAAGGAAAAATTTCCAGAAACCTTTGAGGCATCAATTAGCCTAACTAATTGGTTTGGAATTGACATGCCCACGCTTTTCCAATTAAGATCTTGAGGATCTTTAATAAAAGTGCCTTAAAGTGACTAATTATCTTTCTTCTTATTTGGGCGTTTCAAGCGGTTAACTCGGGACCGTTCCACTGATAGGTAAACTCGCCCACGAATTGAGAATCGATTGAGTCGGAATCGCCCACAGGGGTTGACTCGGTTGAGTCATCGTATCTGGGTAGCCTAAAGTACGTACTCCTCGAATGCAACGGGCGTAAATTTGAAGAAAAAGTCGGCTCACACCATTGAATACGGAGCTACATTCCCCAGCGAAAATCATACCCCTAGACCATCGAGGCATATTTTACTTTAGTATCACATATTTTTCGCGTAGCTATTTACTTTGATCAAGTTATTTAATCTTTTTTAAACCCGTCATTACAATTTTACTTTGGAAGGTTTAGCCAACAAATTGGCATTGATTAAAAATAAAGGTATGCAGGCAGTATGTTCCGCTCGGCCTCGAACAGGAGATCTACTGCCTGTAAATCAGACGTCATAACCACTACACCACGAAAATAAAACTAATGTAACCTTATTCCATTCCTCATACAAGTATAATTCAAGGTCCTATCTGGTGTAGTGGTTAGGATAACTGGTTCTCACCCAACTGGATCTGTTATGAGAGTTTGGATTCCTGATATTGCAAAATGTGTTACCTTCTTGGGGTATAACTTTGGGAACAATAAACAAGTGAAAAATGAACTCTTTACAGAACTGTCAATTTACGATTTGAAGGTTCCCACAGGGGCCCCCTCACCTTGGTTTGCAATAGTTTCATGTTCAGTGCTATTGTCTCTTGAATTGTGGGACAAATGACAATACCCAGGAACTTTATGTTAAGGGAGGAAGTTATGGAAGTAATGGAAAATGATTTCTGTCTTTCCAGGACTCGAGGTCCAATAATCTGTTCTTTTGACAATTACGTCAATGCGTTGGTGCAAATTTCTAAAGATTCGACAATGCTCTATAAATCGTCATCATAATTTTTAGCAAACCAGAACTGGTCATCTACATGGCCCCCGTTTTCAATGGGTGGTCGGTGATTTTCACGCCCGCAAGTTCTTACTTGTACTTTAAAAGTAGCGTCTCGATGTAGATGACGTACAAGAGCATCGCAAGAGAGCAGCGCTGTTTGCTTCCCTGTTCAAAGTGTGTTGGACTAACATTGCAATATATATTATTACAAATTATACAATAATGTACAATTTGGAATGTACGTGCGTCAATTATGCCGAATGATTCAAAAATGAATCAACCGGCAATCACACCCGGATCGCCCGCGTGGCAGGCGAGCATTCTACCATTGAACCATCGATGCTTACATTGAATAACCTTAACACAAAATTTAAATATAGCTCGTGCACAAGAGGGCGACATTGCTTCATCCGATCCTTTGGCAGAACTTCATAAAGGTGACCTTATCAGCGAGAACGTGTTAAAAACTAATAATCAACTCTTTTCGATTATCTTATCATCAACGCACAGGAAACAACTATTTCTTTACTCTTATTCAAAATTAACTGATTTTAGAATCATAAATGATGTCAAAAAATTCTTGCATCAATAGCTATGCGTATCTTTATCTTACTGAACGTCAATTTTGTGAAAAAAAGATCAATTTCTTACTGTGCCCCATTTTATTTTTAAAACATTCATTCTCCCACGAATTGCATGGTGTTAGTATGACATATAATCTTCAATGAAGACACTTGTGAGGGGATAACAGTGGAAGGGTTTAACAATTCGAACGACTAGTAAGAAAACAGAAAGTATAGCACACACGTTTTCATAGATTTGTATTTTTGTATGACTCGTTTTTATTATTGGTCACAAATTAAACAAAATGAACCGCCCATGTGTGAGATCGAACCACCATCCTTTCGGTTAACAGCCGAGCCCGCCAGCCAATTACGCCACAGACGCGCTTTTTCATGACGTGGTGACAGATTTTAACTGGGAAGTCTTATTTGATCGAGGAAATTAAATTTACTCTTTTTTTTGGACACACATAAGGGTGCAGTAGTGCGAGGAACGTGTTCTCGAATTTATGGGTTTAGTGCTGGTGATTTGTGGTAAGATAAAATAGCTTTTGGTAAGGTATACACTGACTGGTAGACATCTTTGATTGACATTCATCGTCCGAAAAGGGATTTGAACCCATTACTTTAGGATTACTCACACGATACTATCTGAGCTAACCGGGCGGTTAGATATCATCTAAACACTAACCATTATTAAGAACAATCGCTATTTGTTTAATTTGACGTTTTTTCATCTTGTACGTTTTAATGTAAAACATAAATGAGCCATTATAGGATGTGATAATTTGGGGTGTCGGTCAAATGGTAGAGCGCTCGCTTTACAAGTGAGAGGTATAGGGATCGATGACCCGCACAACCAGCAATTTTAGTTTAGTAATTTTTTATTTCTTACAAATAGGTAAGAACAATGATCAAGGGGTGTGATTCTCCCTGGTTCAAATCTTATTCGCGCTCATTGTTAATTTTATCTAGAAGATTACTTTGTATTTACTGAAATATCGAACGTGTCCTGGCAGAAAATAGTATCGTTCTTCCGACCTCTTGGTAATGTACTGTTTTGTTTGTAAGTTTCCTTGAAAATTGCAAGCTGCCAGCCATGATTTGGCAGCTGGTTTATCGTCGTCATTTGGAAAAAGAATCTCGTCCCGGAATGAATATTCATGACCACAACCACATAATCTACATTAGAGTTTAGAGACAAATCATATTATGATTCCTATGTATCTTTAGTAACGGTACAATTATGTTTCAACGAACGGTTAGCTGCTTTACCAAGAAAGATAATGGGTGACTTTCAAGGACTCTTTTTACCGGTACGATTATAAGTTGGAGGGATCGGTAGCCAGGTTTTCACTATAGAAAGTTCATCACAGCGTTATTTCGTGTGACTTTATTTATACCATCTGATGAGAATACCGACAAGTATCCTTTCATCCGACTGGAGTCGATTAAACAAACAAGTCAATATATTAGTAATAATGTACTGCATTTGCTTTGTTCAATAGCTTATTTTCCCAATGACTTGATCAAAGGCAACGTGTCCTGCACTTCTGTTTAAACGTAACCAGACACCAAAGAAAATCATCAAATCTCCAGAGGGCCGAATCATCCGCGCAGAATTCGAAAATTTTACCGTCGTCAACATATATGGCTATGCCAATGCGTCAGCTTAAGTGAAGCGTGACTTTTACCAAACCATTTTACCTATTTTTTTGCTCCCCTTTGACGAAAACTTGATTTTACTCGGCGATTTCAACTCAACATTCACCATACCCAACAACAAGTAAAAATAATAATCAAATAATCAAATAAAAACCTTTATAACACATCTGCTCTTACAACCCACACGCAAAACGCATACCCTTTTAGAAGTAAGGTCGGTCAATCCTTTATCGATCATATTTCAGTTGAAAACAAAAACCGTGAAGCAGTTTCAGCTTTTGAAATCCTACATTATGGTGCGAGCGACCACGAGCTGGTTTTGATCAACATCGATGTTAACACCACTAACGCCGAAATCCAGAGAAAAAAGACTATTGGAAGTTCAATGGCAGCCTGCTCAACGACCCCGGTTTTAAATTCGTTTTTACAGAATTTTATGATACCTGCAGACGGAGAAAATGTTTATATAATAGATTGGTGAGAACAGGATTTTAAGCGCCATTTTAAACAAATAACGATTGACCATGCAAAAGAAAAGAAAGACGACTTCATAAAAATAGTAAATTTTAAGGAATTTGAAAAAGTTTTTCGCTGCAAAACAATCCAAAAAAATTAAGTCATCCTATTGGAAATTCAACGTCAGCCAGCTCGGAGATCCAGATTTTATAGATACGTTCAAACTATTTTATGAAAATTTCAGGGAAATCAAAATTGTATAAAAAAACATCATGGATTGGTGGGAGGAGGATTTTAAATGAAATTTTCAATCAATTGCCATCCACTTCTCAAAACTCAAAAAGGCCGATGATAGCGCTAAAATCAAGTTTAAAGAAAAATGCCTGTAGGGAATGGCAGAACAAAATGGCAGAACAGAAATGCAGGAAATGGATGCATTGAGAAATACTTGGAGCTGGAGCAAACGTTGATCGGCTAACAGAAAAAAAAGGTGTAATGTCCGCAGGGTTAGGAAAGCAGAGCCAGGAAGTAAAGGGAAAAGAACCGAGCGCCGCCCATTTAATTCAGGAGTAGAAATAGAAAGTAAGCAAGTTCATCGAAAAGTTGTCTACGGAGAACGGAGAGATTTAAACAACAGAGAACGAAAAAGCAGCATACACAAATAATTATTTTACAAACTGATGAAAGAATGACATAATTGCCTATGGTGCGAGTATATTCCCGAGCAAAATTTTTCCGGAGAGGTACACCCCATTCTAGAATAATTCTGGTTTTTCTTGGTTGAATAATAAAAAGGAATTTGGCGAAAATTCTGGAATTTTGGTTCGAAAACAAATTTCAAGCAACGAACACTTGTTCGTTTCGGAGTTTCGTTCCGGTTTACAACTAGTCGAACACACCAGTATTTCGCCGGTATCTTTTACCAACAATTTTCCCTTCTGGGGTCAAAAGAGGACAATATACTTGATTTCAACTGGTTTTCGAGTGGGGAATGATTTTCCGGATAATCAAAGAAACAATCCCATAGTTGCAACCGCGAATATCGGGGTTTTTTTTCCGCAAAAAATTCAAGGATAGGAACTAAAATTCCGGAATTTAACGGATAATACCGGAATTTTCCGCTACAAATTTTGTTCGGGTTACGCACGTCTTAATCGGCAGTCTATTTGAGCCGAACTAAAAGCGAATGCTGATAATCAGAATGAAGGAAAAAGCAATTGTGTTTGTCCGGATAGAGTTCTTATCCCGCGGACCGATAAGGCGACTAATGAGGAGATACAAAAGCCGCAAGATATACTATGCTCTGGAATAGGACCCCTCACCTGTAACAAAAATATTTTTTTTAAATCTAGACATTCACAGATTGGTAAAGCGGGAAAAATGAGTAGACGGCTATATGTAGGCAGCATATGTTAAATTATTATCTCCTTCCCCAATAGGGCTAAAAAGTGCAATTCTAGGTGAAAAAACTTCAGATAATGATACAATATATCTGAATATTCGTTCAGTAATATGCCGGTCAAAAATCTGCTTAATTACTGTACATATGATCCCAATCCAAGCTTAAAAATCCACGGCGCCCAACGCGATGAGCCGCCGGCCGCCATTCTTCGTCGTCAGGGTCACTCTCACCGTTGCTGGGCTTGAAGCCCGTCGAGGCCGTAAACTGCCACTACAGTCGCCGGCCGCTAACGGCGGTAGTCGATAAATCATCAATGATCGGCAATCGTCGATAAACCTTCATCAAGGGTTATTTATTCATGTCAAATCTATAATGCCATGTACGGCGAATTTCCACTTAGGCGTAGGATGTGATCATATTTAACAGCAGAAGATCTGAATATATTGTTTCCCGTTAAGCATGTTCTAATCGGGTTTGTGTTAAGGTCATTTGTGATGGTGAAGTTGGATGTTGTCAAATCACATGAAATGTAGTTGGGTAATGTAGTATATTTAAGCGCTTTGAGCTCTTTTTAGAGAGAAAAAATATTGTTAACACAATCAAATATTATTGAAAACTTAATTCCCTTTATTATATAACCAACTTGTTGGATTATCACACATACAGTGGATATAAAAGGTATATTTAAGATATACTAAGCTCATTGTTGTTTTTTCAATTATTGTTCCTAACCAAACATTTATGAACCAATCATTCATTAAAAAAAAGTGTTTTGTTATTACTTTACACGATGTGTAATTATTGGCAGACGATCGGATTTTATTGTTCCCCATTAGGTATGTTCCAATGGGTTTAGTGGTAAAGTAAGTTGTGATGGTGAAGTAGGATGTCGGTAAAATCAAATGAAATATCGTTGGGTAATATAGTATTTTTTAGCGCATCGAGCCGTAGTTAAGGTACTATTTCGTATTTTGGCCATGGCACCCTTAATTTAGTGCACTGCACATAAGAAGAGACATCGGCAACTAGCGACAGCAAATAGTTTGAAAGATAAAACCACTTCTCCCTGTCAGGCAATAGAACCCCAGCCTTTATAAACTGCTGCATATTACGGGATCGTACGGGGGTTAAACCCGGGAACTCTCGCCCCCGAATAAAGAATCATACCCCCAAAACGACCTTTACTTTTAAGATTCATTCGAGTGCCTCCCTACGCCAGCATACAGTTAAAGATTATGGACTAAAACTGTCGCCTTACTCATCGCCATAAAAAAGTGTATCTTTAAAATAATAATAGATCGTAGAAATAATTGTATTCCTCGATAGTATAGTGGCAAGTATCCCCGCCTGTCACGCGGGAGGCCGGGGTTCGATTCCCCGTCGGGGAGTTTTTGTAATAAAATATGTCTACGTCTGTTAAACGCAATAACCGAATAAATTTCCCGATAAAGTGCGTGTCGCATATTACCGATAATAAAGATATTTAAAAAAAATTACAAATGCACTTGTGCTAAATATAAAATTCCAGAGAAGCATTGCCTTTATTTGTGTAAAATATCTTTATTAACACATGACGCTTTTACATACAATTATTACAGTTATCACAGTTGGTTACAAAAAATATACTTTAGTAAATATAATAAGGGGTAGCAGTGGCAGGGTTTAACAACTCGAACAATGGAAATAGAACTTGGCCACTGCTATTTAAAGGAACACTAAAATGGATAAAGGCAATTGGAATATAACTGGGTTTTCTTTAGGTTTTCAATTTTCGAATTTACGTCTTCCAACACTCTTGCAATGATATTATCAACGGGTGCACTTCTTAAGTGTCAGATGGCCATTGCTTCCTTTCTTTCCAGATCCCAAGGCCTAGTATCCTGGTCTTTTGACGATTAATCAGAGCGTTGGTGTAGTCTTCGAAAGATTCGACAATGCCCCACATACACCTGATGTCCTCGTCACATTCAACCAACAAGAACTGGTCATCTACATGGCCCCCCACAACCAGTGGAAGGCCGGTGATTTTCACGCCCATCAATTCCTTTTTGAATCGGAGAAGCAAAGGCTCGATGTAGATGATGTACAAAAGCATCGCCAGAGGGCATCCCTGTTTTATTCCCGCCAGAGGGACTCCGAAGTCTCGTATAGCGTCTGCACCCATCGAACGATTGCTGTGGGAAAACCAAAAGCCACCATTGCTTTGTACAGGAACCCTATGTTGAAACGATCGTATGCTCCCGAAAAATCAAGACCGATTATGGCTGCCTGGGGTAGTATTGCCTTAGGCGACTGCGTTTCAGATGCAATTTTCATCAGCAAATTCCGAACGCCAACTAAACTGTCTGCCATCTGGCGTCCGGGAAAGCCATCTCCTCCTCACTGAACTAAGCCTATTGGATAAGACTTTCGACTGTATCTTGTAATCAGAACAGAGCAGGCTAATAAAACTAAGGGTGAGAAAGAGTTGTTCTTTGGTGGGTGGGTTTATAAAGGGGCTGACTAGATATGATAAGGAGAGCTTTGGGTTAGGTAACAGGTTGTTCGTAAAAATCTTTGGTAATACAGTAATTTCAGAGATAAAAACGTTATAAATTATTTTTGAATTGAGGTTGTTAAAAGGAATATCTGGGTTGTGATTAATTACATTTAAAATACAATTAACTGTTGGTTGGAAGAACAAAAGGGTTTCCCGTGCATGAAGGCTTCCCCAAGTTACGGGCTTTACTCTATTCAAAGCAACCCCCACCCAATAGTCCAAAAAGCTAGTACCATTGGATTCCCCTAAGAATTGCTTGATTAGAGTCGCAGAAAGGAGGGCTATGCATTTTTGCTCTAAATTAACAAGACCATGCCCACCCTCTGTTAGCTTTGGGTACGACTGCTCGAGGGCAAGTCGTTCCAAGCGGCTACGCTAAATAAATTTGCTACATGCACGTTGCATGTCATTAAGCATTCTTTTGGGTTGAGGGAAGACTTTCGCCAGGTGGATAAATTTTGGCACAATGTACATATTGAAAATTGAACTTTTTGCAGAATCGCCAGTTTCCGATTTGAAGCTCCCCACAAACCTCGCCTCACCTTAGTTTGCAAAAGCTTCATGTTCATTGCTATTGTCTCTTGAATTGTGGGGCAAAAGACAATACCCAGGACCTTTATGTTTGGAGAGGAAGTTAACCATTCAAATGGCCATTGCTTCCTTTCTTTCCAGGCCCCGAGGCCTAGCAACCTGGTATTTTGACGATTAATCAATGCGTTTGTGCAATTTTCAAAAGATTCGACAATGCACCATAGCCGCCTAATGTCATCGTCGTTTTTAACAAACAAGAACTGGTCATCTACGTGGCCACCCACCTTCAGAGGGTGGGCGGCGATTCTCACGCCCGAGAGTTCTTTCTTGAACTTAAGAAGCAGTGGCTCTATGTAGATGATGTAGAGGAGCATTGCCAGAGGACATCCCTGTTTAATTCCCCTTAGAATTTAATTCCCCCTAGAAAGAAATGCGGCCTGCCCTGGACTCGAACTTCTGGTCGTCGAGTTATCAGTTTTTTTTTCTTAAAATATCTTTATTATTATATGTCGCTTTTACATACAATTATTACAGTTATCACACTAGGTTAAACAAAGATAATTTAGTAATCAGTTGTAGACGCTAACCATTGAGCTGGAGAAGATGTGGCGCTAGTTTGAAGGTCAGCGGTTTTCTTCACTTCAAGCTTGTACAACCTGCTAAAGTAATCAAAGATAAAATTCGCCTTCTGTCCCTCTGATGTTAAAATTTCGCCGCTGTTAGAAGTTAGCTTCTCAATGGTCCTCTCCTCTCCCGTTCTTCTTTCCTGAATCAGGTGAGCTGCGCCTACTTCCTCATCCTTGATAGTATGGTTCAATCTCCCCCTCAACCCACGGGCGTTAAATTCTTCTTTCTTCAATTCCACCACCGTCTTTTTCATCTCTATATACTCCGCCATTTTGTCTTTCCCTTTGTTTAGTTTTTCGGCCAGGTCCTCGAGGCTTTTTTCCTTAAAATATATTCTGTTTTTGAAGTCGGCTCTCTTTTCTTTTGAAAATTGACTACACATTTGTTTAAAAATACGTTTAAAATCTTGCTCCCACCAATCAATGATGCTGTTATATAAAAATTTTGTTCTTCGGCAGCTATCAAAAAATTCGGCAAAAAATTTTTTAAATCGGGGTCGTCTAGCAGGCTGACATTAAGCTTCCAATAAGCGGTCTTTTTCTTATTGATTCTTATTTGAGGCGTTTTAAGATCGATGATGATTAAAACAAGTTTGTGGTCGCTCGCGGCATATGGTAAAATTTTAAAATCTGAAACTACGTCACGGTTTATGCTTTCAACTCGATAAAAGATTGACCGGATTTACTTCTAAAAGTGTATGCGCTTTGCGTTGGGGATATAAGAGATGACGTGTTAAAAAGGTGCATTCCGTTCACCAAGTCTGAAAGAGCTTTGTTGGTATATGTATCGCCAGTAAAATCAAGTTTTCATGGTAGGGGCGCAAAAATGCTGGCAAAATGTTTTGGTAAAAATCGCGTTTTACTTCGGCTGTCGCATTGGCATAGCCATATACGTTGACGACGGTGGCTAAATAATAAAAAGGTTTTG
>Ga0208616_1000383_pt1 | contig 12869 bp, 17 predicted proteins | sample CryBogCBE16Oct07_FD_184575 | JGI IMG/M metagenome (GOLD analysis project Ga0208616, IMG submission 184575) | Freshwater microbial communities from Crystal Bog, Wisconsin, USA - CBE16Oct07 (SPAdes) (version 2) | ecosystem: Environmental > Aquatic > Freshwater > Lake | place: Crystal Bog... | reverse complement strand
TTCCGAAGCCTTATCAAAAGTGTCTTCTTCAAACTCATCGAATGTTTCTTCTAAAGGGTTTATTTCTTTATTTGACATTTTTATCTCCTTTGTTTAAAAGCGCTGCAGCTACCATTAGCTGAGTTTGGATAGGAATAATTAACTTAATCATACTGTTGTTGATATCGTCGACTTCAGCGATAGCCGAATTGTATTTGGCAAAGTCTTCACTAGTTTTAACTTCCCCTATTTTGTTTCTATAGTCTAGCCTACTGATTTTGTCTAAGACATATTTTAAATCATTTGTAAAGGAACATAAGTCTTTTACCTCAAGTTCCACTTCTTTTAGTTTAGCGTAATCTAATTCGTTAAACTCTTGAATTGATCTAGCAACACCTGCACAAATGTCAGCCGCTTCAGCTAATCGATTGTTTATGTAACTCCAAGTTTCGTTTTTATTAACGATTTTTGTAGCTTTTGAATTTGACACGTTATGGGCCCTCATGGTAAGTTTGATAGCTTTTTTCTTTAACATTTTTCTTTTCAATGGACTTAAAGACTCATTTCTAAACGAGTCCATAGTCAGCATATCTGGACTTAATTCATCGTCCTCTAATATATTAAATTTATTCATTTTTTGTTTCCTCCTTTAAGGATTGTTTTATGACGCTTACTATTCCGTACTTTGAAGACTTTGATACATACTTTAGTGAATATGTATTAACATTGTTATATAAGATAGAAGAACTATTTAATGAAATAGATTATGTAGGTCATGAAGACTCATTGGTCAATTATCTAAATATGTTCCCACATTCTACTGCTAAGGACAAAGCTGACTTAGCATTAACCATTTATAGAAACCACATTGACATTGTTTTCTCTATGCAAGGAGTTTTATTATCAGATCCTTACAATACTAAGCTATCAGTCTTAGTAGAGCTTTTACATGCCTTAGTTCTTTTAGGTAATAAACCTTTAAAAGAACTATTAGTGTGGGATCATTTAGAGCTAGAAGACACAGATGAAGACTTTATGGCGCAAGTAATGAGCCAGTTAACTGACCTTACTTTACATGACGTATTAGAAAACATTAGTCAAATTACACGATCTACCATAGAGTATTTGAAAAACAATATTCCTATGCACTTAGCTGAAAAAGATTATAACGCTGAAGCTAAAGAAAGGTTTTTAAAATACTCTAGTCAGTTTAATCACGCTAACATTGCTATAGGTATAGTCAAAGAGTTAAATACGTTTAACTATATTCCCAACATTGCCATATTAGGTTTTATAGATAGATTTGAACCGTTGTTAAATTCAGAATTAACGGATAGATTTGAAAGAGTCTCTAATGAAATACTTTTATTTGTATTAGGAGGCAATACGCCTATTCATCATGTAGAAGCTATGACAATAGACTGCATTAATAAAGTAATTGATAATACATCTCTTAAATTAAAGATGAATGCTTACATTAGCCATGTCTGTAAAATAATTAATGAAAACGAAAAGGAAGCTAACGATGAATAAGAGAGATTTTTTTATATACTCTATTAACAACGAGTTAATCTTAAATCGTGGATGGGGAGAAAGTGTTTTTGGTGTTTTGCTTAAAGACTCGTTTGCAGATAAGGATAAGTTTGTTCATTCACCTATAAAAGTCCATGGAGTCGAACTCATCGACAATATGTTATTTGGTTGGGTTGATGGAAAAGAAGAGCAAATCATTGACTTTGTAATGGGAGAACCTCTTTACTCTATTACCGAAGAATTAAACATTAAAGCCCATGAGTTAAAGTGTATTAAAAAGGACATTGAAACAAGCTATGGAATAGCTTATATGAATGCGCTCTTTATCGAAAGACCTTATCAAGGTAAGGTAGATTTTATCAATAGTGTAGAAGGAAAACCTATAAAGCCCTCTGTCTTTAATGATGTAGCTAAAGAACATCTTATTAAAACTAGAGATATGGAAGCCCACTTAAAATTTGAAAACGCAGTAGGCTTTATAACAGCATTAGCTGATTGCTGTATTGTTTCCTTTACAGAAAAAACATTAGTAGCTAATCCTTTAGTAAAAGCTAAAAAGGAAGAGCTCTTATTAAAATATAAAGATAAATTAGACGACGCAGCAACTGTTGCACAGATTCAAAAAGAATTAGACGACTTAGATAAAGAATATCTAAAGGGAGATCCAGGAGAGTACTTTTTCTCAATTGGTAAAAATGCTCCTTCAAGATCTAGAATCTATAATATCTACGGTGGGGAAGAAGACTATTATGATCCTAGCAAAACGGTTTTAGTCGATAAGTCTTTAAGTGAAGGATTTGAATTAAAAGACGTACCAGTCTTAGCAAACTCTATCCGTAGTGGATCTTATCATCGAGCAGTAGATACTGCAAATGGTGGTGCTAAAGTAAAAGAAACGACTCGTCTTTTCCAAAACTACAAAATTACTATTGATGACTGCAACACCAAAAAAGGATTGACGGTAAGAATAAATATGGCCAATTCAACAAAATATATTGGTAGATATCAGTTAGGTTCTAAGGAAGCCTTGACTAAAGAATCCTTAAAGAAATTATATGGGAAAGTGATCAAATTAAGATCGCCCCAATATTGCGAGTCTGTGTCTTCCTCTATCTGTAAAGTTTGTGCAGGTAAGGCAGTTGCAGACTCTAAAATTGGAATAACTGCTTTAACTAATGCATTCACGAACACACTTATGCTCATAGACATGGCAGCTATGCATAAAGCTGGTTTAAAGACCTATGACTATGACTACATTAACCGTATAACTTAAGGAAATAAAAATGTCCCATTCTGCAGAACTGAATCAAGATCAGCCTAAATCCACTCAGACTAAAGTAAACTCAAAAACTACTGAAAAACCAGTAGAGGTACAACCTGACTCTGTTACTGAAGAAACAGTAGCTGAGGAAGCCACTCAGTCTACCGAAGTAGTCTTATGTCCTGATGTTCACATCAATGCACAATTGACTCAAGCTTTAAAAGAATTAAAGGGCAATTATGAAAACAGCCAAATGAGCCTTAGCCATAACTCATATCCTGGCTTATACAAAGCTTTAACGAGAATCTTTGCTAATCTCGAAAACCCTTATTTTAATCAAACTCTTTCTAATCTACTTCAGTACTTCTACGATAACTTTAACGGACATTGTGGTCATGCCAATGTTTTACAAGGCGTTGAAAGAAGTCAGTTGTCTGTAAATGCTCAACGTGAGTTAATTAAGTTGGTAAGTTTATTTGTTCAGCTACGCGACCCTAATGGTCGCGGTCAAATGGCTAAGACCATTAACTGGGATACTTTTCCAAATGCCTTTGAGTTAGAGTTTGGAAAGACAGTGACCAAAAGACTAAAGTCGTTCTTTAACATTAATTAACGACTAAAGGATAGATGGGTGGATTAATCCACCCATCCCTAAAATCAAAAAATAAATCAAACATATATCATCTGAACGAGATAAAAGATTTTCTTAGTATTCCATAAACTAAGTGTGCGGAACATTATAAATTCAAATAATTTTCAGACTTACATTATCTGAATGAATAAGCTTACTCCGTTTATATAAAAAATAATCGGTGTAAATATCATATGTAGATAACACAGAGTGTGAATCGGGGAATTAATTTGTGCGTGAAAGCTGGAACAAATGCTAATTTAGGGCGTAATATTCGGCTGACTTCTCGCACGTTCTGTGGCGTAAGGTATGCTCCGCGATTCAATGCTACCGATCTGCCTTTACAGTTCTTATCTTCGATTCACACTCTGTGTTATTTTAAGGGCCTTTAGCTCAGTAGGTTAGAGCTTCCGACTCATAATCGGCAGGTCATAGGTTCAAGTCCTATAAGGCCCACCATTTGCATGTAGTGTCCTCCACACCCGTTAGAAATAACGGGTCTTTTTTCACTACTAAAAGAATTCGGTTGTCGCATAATGGCGACATCGGATACCTGCCCAGAGACTTTCTGGGGTTTTTAAGCTTAGGAGCATAAAATGTACAAGTCTACTACAAAGACTGTTGTTATGCTCATGTCCTTACTTGTTGTCGCTATTGTGGGTATGTTCCCCACGGTTTTGGCACCGCCTCAGGACGTGAGCTTTTTATATGTTATTAGACTTATCGCCTTTGGCATTGTCACAGCCAACTTGGTTGCGGGCGCTATCAAAGAGATTGGTCAAGTGAATATTTCAATCTTCCGCGCCGGTTTGCGGATCAAGAGCCTGAGTCAGCGCCGACCGTATAGTCGGATGTTTATAGATTTGTCAGCCGCCGTTGCAGTCTTTAAGTCCTTGCCTTTGAAAGTTGGCTGGCAAGGCGCATCGCAAACGTTTGTCGGTAGACTTAGCTAAGGAATTAGCTTTGTCTGTAGGAGGGAATGGCAATTGCCATTCCCTCCTATTTCTTTTTTTTTACCTCAAATCTTTTTTAGACCTATATCATTTTAACGAGTAGATATTTTATTAATAATTTAGATTTGGAGTAAACGAATGATTAATAAACCAGATTATGCTTACGTAGTGGCCCAAGGAGACTTAAATGGATACATATGGGCTATCAGAGGTGGAGACGGAAAGATTCGCTTACCAGGCGGCCTTCTAGACTCTAAAGAAAATCCTCAGTTATCTCTAACAAAAAAAGCTTTTGAAAGTGGCCTCTTTTGTGGAAAGTCAATGGGTAAGCTCCCTATCTATGAGACTGAAGCAGACGGAATAGTCAGCCACTGGTATTTATTTACTGGTGTGCATCGCATTGAGTCTTATAAAAACAAAAAGAACGGAGAATTCCCACTTACTCTATCACTGAGTATGTTTTTGTCTTTGTGTGAAAATAAAGACAATGTGTTTTTAAGGAAGTACTTTATGACAATTTAATTAAGGGGATATATGGGCTGACCCATATATCCTTTTTTTTTAGTTTAAATAAATTTCACCTATATATCACTAGAATGAATAGGCAATTGTGTTTATTCTTATTTTTATTGGAGATTAATTATGTTTGAAAGAAATTTTGAAAGAAAACTAAAAGCATCTAAATTTATCTCGGTAAATCCGCCAGTGACCGAGATATACTATCCAAGATTTGGCTTTTATGAAAACGTGGGCTCTAAGCCCGCTATCTCTACAAAAAGAGATGTATTGGCCAGCTCATCCCCAAGTTGGGCTGCCGATGTCCTATACGAGATTTGTAGGATGAACATGTCAAATTCATGGGCTAAAGCCCCTTTTACACACATAGGCTCTGCTGGCAAATAAAAGTTTTATTTGCCAGGACTTGATACGCCAGAGGAAATGCTGGCATATGCAAGAGAGTCTTTCCAAAAAGCTGAAGCCAGTTATTTGGAAAAGTGCAACGCACAAAAAGCCGAAGAAGAAAGAAAGCTTCGGCAAGCCCCTTATAAGAAGCTAGCTAGGCTTGAGAAGGAGTTGGCTGACTGGATAAGGAGGCGTGATGAAGCAATCCTTAGGGGGTGGGACACATCTGACTATCAAGAAAAGATACTAGAGGAAGAACGAAAGTATCTGAGTTTATTGGATGAACTAACCACTCCTTAAATTCAAAACGATTTCATTTATATATCACTAGTATGAATAAGCAATTGTGTTTATTCATTCTTTTAATTTCTTCTAAGGAGAAGATATGGATGAAATCATTTTACAAGCCCAGGACAGCTTGTCCTGGGAATACGATGGCCAAGGCATGCCTTGGCCATCTCCGGTAGCGGTTCCTGCTCTTGAGCAGGCCGCTACCACGTGCTCCAATTGTGGAGCACCTCTTAGCAACGAAAGTTGCTGGGAGTGTGGCTGGCGGTAAAGGGACTGGCCATCCCTAATTATACGCCAGAGACTTTTAGGTCTCTGGCGTATTTTTTTTTTCATTATGAGTTAAAACTTATATTATCTAAATGAATAACAGTTTCTTTAATTATGGAGAAAGACATGCCAAGAATAATGTACTCTATAGGAGAGTTAATTGGTGCCTTTAATTACGGTCTTGAAAAAACCTGCGAAAAGATACTTAGGCAATTTAACAAAAGTTATCATGAAGGAGAGTCTGAAATTGAAGATGAGTTTTATGATATATTGTTCGGTATCTTTAGTTTCAAGTATCCAAAAAACCCATTCCTTGAAGAAGTAGGATTTAAGGATAAAACACCTAATGTAGTAATAAAGAAACTACCTGAATTAATGCTGTCTACAAAGAAAGCTTATAGTCTTGACGTTTTAAAGAAGTGGTTAGTGTCAGTAGAAAAAGCAGCTAATAAGCTTGACATAGATACTGCCTCTATTCAATATAAACTAACAACTAAGTTAGATGGGTGGGCGATTTATGACGATGTGTTTAATTTTTATGCAATAGGTGGTAAAGATGTTATTGGGCCTAAGTGAAAGTCATTTAAATGATATTAAGTGGATTGATGACGATACTCAACGACACGATGTTATTGAGTTGTTTCAGTTAAATAAAGCTGATGGATTTGTTTTAAATAAGTATAAGGACAAAATTGATGATGATGTAATTAATATCATGAGACCGTCCCAGTATGGGAACCCATATCCTTTGTTTAATACTAAAGATAAAAATGAAAGACTAAAAGAAAGAGAAAAGTGTGTAGCAAAATATCTCTATACGCTACTCTTAAATCCATCGTTTATTCGTTTTGCTAAGACTAATCTTAGAGGAAACAAGTTGATGTGTTGCTGTAGCCCACAGCTCTGTCATGGTAATGTGCTTTATAGACTCTCTACACAAACCAATCTTTTTATAGAGTCTTTAAGTGATTTTATTCAAAATGGAGAAGACGTATATTATAGAGATCAAGATAAAGATATTTTAAACAAATCTTTATCTAGTCTTTTATTCAACACTTAATCTAATGGGAAAAGATGAACATCGAGATTAACAAACTTTATGTAAAAAAGGACAATGGCAACTTTGTAGTAAAGGTTGTCGAAACTAATTCCAATAATGTTAAATATGAAACATCTATTGGTAAAGGCCCTAAGGTATCCTCTAAAGTACCTAAAGGCTATTTTATTGCTAACTTTAAACCAAAAGAGTAAGAGGAAATGATAATGCAAAAAACTGTTATGACGTATACTCAGTATATGGAAGCTAAAATCCCATCTTTCGATGATATGCTTTCTGTTAATGAAAGCGTATTCTTCCACATACCTTACCTGTCTCCTGTCACTACATTATTGATGGTGTTTGTGTTTCTCTTTGTCATCATGTTAGGGCTTGTAACAACCCTTTCTTTGGTAAATCATTATCGGAATGAGAATAGAAGACTCAACGAAAATAACGAAAAGCTCAATGAAAGACTCTCCTCAAAAAACAAAGAGATTGAGGAGATGGCTAATAAAGTAACCTCATTGGAAAAACAACTGAAACTCAGTGCCATCCAGTGCACTGAATTCTATAATCTCTTAGAAGAATCTAAGAAAACCATTAATGGAGCTGACCACGTTAAACAAGCCTTATTTAGCCGAATGATAGATCACTTTAATAAGCTCAAAACTTCAACATGGTTTATTGGAGACCAAGGCACTTTATTTAATGACTTTGATCGAATCGAAGCTTTAAAGGAAGGGCTTGCAGAATGGGCAAGAGATGTGGCTTCTATCAACGCTGACATTCGTAATTCCATTACGGGTGAAGATAATACGGCAGATATTATTGCTGCTATGAAGAAAGCAAAAGAAAACGAACCAAATGAAAGTAATCAAGATGTATCATGATGTTGATTATTCTTCTAGTAGCTATACTGATTATTTATCTTGTTAAACTAAACATAGATACAGCAATAAAGCTCAATGAAATCAACGAGAGTATATCTGCCATATCTGATATACTCTCTAAGATGCACTTAGAGTTACTTGCTTCTGATTTAAGAAGCGATCACCATAGTGTTTTAATGACTGAGATCAAATCCTCAATCAATCGGTTAGACAAAAAGAAATAGAAAACCATTAATGTTTAGCTATACTCCAGGGAGATTAATCTCCCTGGAGTATAGTTTTTTTTATAAGGTTTTTATAAATTCTTCATAAAACATAGAAAGATCTGGATAGCCATAGCCTGTTTTAGCTAAAGAAAGTGGGTTAGATCTTACTGACGTTAAATTTATCCCAAACTCTTTAAGTTTTATGTAAGGGATATCTTTAGACTTACAGGTGATAAAAAGACATGTTGTTTTAGACACACCTAATACTTCTCCACCAGAAGGATATGCTCCTGTTAAATCAGCATCAGAAGCATACATAGAGATGTTAGTAACTACATCAGGAAATTCTTCAATTAAATTTAACCCTAATTCATATTCTAGTTCTGAAGCCACTGTAACAATCCATCCATCAGGACTTGGGATGTGTTTGTCTAAAGGTGTTGTCATATTGGAGCTAGTGCTTCCTACAATTTTATTGTCTTCTAGTAATTCAAAGTGGAAATCAGTAGCTGTTTGTCTTGGATTACTCTTAAACTTATTTAGACTAGACCTACCAATAAAAACACGTATAACGTTACTTAAGTCTTCTGTTTTTTTATCTAATAACACAGGGAAATATACGTCACCTATGGCATAGACTGAATATAGAATTTTAAACTTAAGTGACATCATTTTATGCCACTCGGAATCAGACGATGTCTTAGGTAATCCCTTAACTTTCATCTTACCTATGTTTAAATACTCACGTAAGATAGAATCTAATTTATAGTCGTTTCTTTTGCCTTCAGTAGACCGTATAGCTCTAAATGTAGACATCTGACAAATCATGTAAAATGAAGCAGGAGTCGTAACGACATGCCATCGTTCTGAAGGATCTTTATTCATTTTCTCCCCATTAGATTTTATTTTAAAGGGAGGATCTATGTAGAAATCAAAGTACTTATATTCTCTAGGAACAGAAGGATCACTAAAGACTAAAGCTGGATCTATATTTTCTTCTTTTAATGCGCTTAGCATATGGAGTACGTCATTTTCCATATTCCAAAAAGCTAAAAAGTCAGGTTTTAATTCATGTGCAGTTTTTAATAGAGCCAATACTACTTTAGTTTGATTCTTAACTAAACTTATTTTTATATCAAGCTCTGTATTAATATTGAGTTCTTTAATATATTCTTTTAAGTCTTTTTCAACATGATAAAGGATTTGTTCCTTAATCTTTTCTTCACCCATTTCATCTAAAAGATCGCTCATCCATTCTTTGGAAATAGCGATATGGATGAATTCATCCATACAGACTGCTCCTATGAGAATCTTACCGTGTTTAACATTGATATCCCACTCATAATCCATAACCATGACTTTAGAAGCGTTATTTATATCCCCATAACTTTTAACATAGTCATAATGCAATAAATCGTTACTTGTTACATCACTACCATAAAGATAAGGGCTAGAATTAACGTCCCGCATTGTAACATTTTTATTAGGTATAAATCCATTGAGTTTATGAAAAGCTGTCCTAGCTAATTTTCTTTGTGTGCATGTGTATCTATTGAGTCTATCTATGTGTTCAAACTCTTTTTTATCTTTATGGTTTTGGTATTCTTTTTTAGTTACGTAAAAATCTCTAATGTAATTTTCTACCATAGTTAGTCGCCGAATAGGTGGTTTACCTTCGCAATAGACTACCTCTTTTACAAATAAAGCATCTTTATCTCTGTCTAATGAATTTTCTACATAAGTGGAAAATATATATTCTTTTTTTATTTCAGACATAGTTAATCGTCTATAGGTTGGTTGAGTACAAATGATGAGACTTTCTTATTATCTAAAATTCTAAAAATTATAAGACATATATTACTTTGATGATATGGTTTGTTACTTTGGTTAAAGTGACTTTTTTAATAAAAACAGGAGAAACAAAATGGCATTTAGAGTCCTTAAATACGGCGTAAAAATTAAAACATTGGAAGAAGACATTGCCGATGTTTTCAAAAAACAAATAAGTCTTTGGAATAATCTAGTGGATGAATTTCATTCATCCAGAGAGCGTTATGATGAGGCATGCGCGACTCATATCCCCGAGTACAAAGAAGCTAGGGATAATGTAATTAAAATAAAGGAAGATATGCAGTTTCTCTATAGAGATCTTGAGGATGAGGATTTTGAAGAAGACAAAGCGGCTATCAAAAAGGAGATTGAAGAAAAAGGGAAGACATTAAGTGCTTTTTACAAGGAGATGAGTTTAGCTTCTAAGCAGCTTGATAAAGCTGTTATTAAAGAGCTTAATAGTAAACACAATGATGTCATTCGTGAGTGTCGCCAAAAAAGTGGTTTACATTGGGGAAACTACAATGAAATCTGTGCTCGCTATCAGGATGCTAAGATAGCTGCATTAAAAAAGGGGGGTAGACTATACCATCAATCATTTAATGGAAGCGGCACTTTAAACTGTGACATTGTTAAAGTACCAAAGAAAGAAGACGGCTCTATCGTTAAAGATAACGATAAGCCAGTAAAGGTTGCAAGAACAGTGGAGGATTTACTGTCAGGTAAACTAACGCATGTAAAGTTAGAAAACTTAAGAGTTATAAAGTCTAAGAAATACTTAGACTTAAAAATCGTGGCCTATACTTACCGAGATGAAAAAAATAAAAAGCAGTATCGGTTTATAGAAGGCGTAGTCCATTACCACACGGATTTGCCTAAAGACGCTGAAGTCGTTAAGGTAAGACTCAAAAGATGTCTAACAGGGAAATTCAAATATAACTGGAGACTTTACGTCATGGTTAATCTTCCAGACTTAGATAGTGTAAAACATAACGGCGCACTTACAGCAAAGCTTGGTGTAGACGTTATGCAAAAATATCTAGGCTCAGAGATCGCTAGATTATGCGACTCTGAGAAAAACAACCAAAGTTATTTTCTTCCAAGTGAGGTTATTCATAAACTTAAGATAGCTAACACCTATAACGATAACGCCAATATCAGTAGGACTAAGATGACTAAGTGGTTATCAGACTTTATCAAATCGGATGGTTACAAATACAGCGACAAGTGGGTTGGATTAGCAAGACATGTTTCAAGAAAAAGGGCTTGCGAATCTACTCATAAGGAGCTTTTAAACCAATGGAGAATCGAGTATCCGCTAGACGATAAACGTGTCTTTGACCGTTACGAGGCGTGGCTAACAGACTATATGGAGGCTAAACACAAGTATTTGACTACATATGGAAGAGCAGTCAATTGGCGTAAAGAGATTTACAGAAAGTATGCTAAAGATATTATGGAGAAGTACCACACTGTTGAAGTCTATGTAGTGGATTCTTCGGAGTACACTAAAGATGGAAACAAGGCATATATCTATGCTGCTCTTTATGATTTCGTAAAGATGTTAGAGTTACAAGCCCAAAACACTGGGACTAACCTAATAATAAAGAAACTAGCCAGAAAAGATATTGAAGAACACAGAGATGTCTTTTCTCTAGAGTTCCATTAATTAGTGATTACTCACAGACCTAGTAAAGTCTGTGAGTATAGCTACAATTTTATGTTTAGTTAAAACAATATTCAAACTTATATTACTTTGATGAATAGAATTGTCTATTCTTAACTTTTCTTTTGGAGAAACTAATGCCTAGTCAAACTTACAAACAACATAAATACTGGGAGTACAAATACCATGCTAAGGATTCTACTCCTGAAGAAAGAAAAACAGCCAGAGAGTTTTTAGATGCGGATAAAAAAGCTAATAAATTTCAAGAGAATTGTCCTGGCTATGTGGCAGCTATAATTCGTAATCAAGGAAAGACTTTAATTATGTGGAGAAACGATAATAAGTCTTGGTCTCTTCCTGCAGGGAAAGTTGAAGAAGAAGAAAGACACGATGAAGCTACTCGAAGAGAAATGAAAGAGGAGTTAAATATTGAGATTACTAAAGACGGTTATCTTGGACATTTAACTTATGAAGGAAGATCAAAAGAAGAATTAACAGTTCATGTATTTGATGTGTTAGAGTATAAAGGCGTTGTTAAAAATATGGAACCACATAAGCACCAAATGATTAAATGGGTTTCAAGAACAGAACTTAACATTATGATGAAAACCGATACTGTCGATCAATTAATACAAATGAGCATAGAGGAAGGCTGGATATGAAGTTTAAACTATCAGAAGGTAATGAAGGCATTTATCATCAGTTTGATAATAACCTAGGTAAGACTATTGAGGAAGCATTAGAAAAGCTAAGGGAATATTCTTCATTAAATAAAGAAAGATTTAAAGGAGCTAGACTTTCAGAAATAGTAAAGGATTTTACTGGAGGAAAACATAAGGGAGGACTCAATGTTACTTTTGAGTTAGTAGAGGGATTTGATATTTATGTCATATCTCCTGACATTAATCGAAATAGTATTTTAATGGATCAAATGAGAAAAGAGTATTTTACTAATGAGGATGCTAGTAAACTACTCAAAAAACAAGATTACTTAGAAGGAACCATTGATATTAAAACAGCTACAGTCTATGGAGACTACTGTAAATTTGAGTCCTTAATTTGCATAGGAGACGCTATGCTAGTTAAAGACTCTATCTTTGATGTAGAAGAAGTCACAGGTTTTATTTTACATGAGATAGGCCATATCTTTAGCTATCTAGAAACTCTCCATTATGTCTTTAAAACAGACATTATAATGAATGACGCCATAGAAAGATTATTAAAGTCAGAAACTATTAGACAAAGAGTAGTCATTCTAAATGAAGTAGAGTCAATGACCAAGACTAAAATGATGAAGCTAGATGAGATTGCAGCAAAAGCAAGAACCAAAGAAGCTTACGCAGTAGTCATCTTAAATCAAGTCGCTAAAGAAAGTAAACAAGAATTAAATGTCAATATCTATGAGATAAGAGCTTGGGAG